>ERZ1066135.66-NODE-66-length-104090-cov-11.431960_pt1 | contig 104090 bp, 74 predicted proteins | sample MGYA00382782_ERZ1066135 | MGnify/ENA primary metagenome ERZ1066135 (study PRJEB33369, sample SAMEA5778365) | biofilm metagenome | biome: Industrial cooling water; feature: Water cooling tower basin; material: Biofilm | place: United Arab Emirates | collected... | reverse complement strand
CAGATGATGATGGTGATACCACACGTGATACTGTAAGTGTTACGGTTAATCCTGAACCACCTAATCAACCACCTGTTGTTAATGCAGGTGCCAATCAAACAATTACTTTGCCTGTAAATGCTGTTTCGCTTAACGCAACAGCTACTGACTCTGACGGAACTATTGCAACACGCCTCTGGTCTAAAATAAGCGGGCCTGCAGCATTTACCATTACAAGCCCTGCAAGTTTACAAACAACCATCACCGGTTTATCACAGGGCATTTATGAATTTGAACTTGCTGTAACAGATGATGATGGTGATACCACACGTGATACTGTAAGTGTTACGGTTAATCCTGAGCCACCCTCCAATCCAACAACAGTTGCTAATATGACGGTGGATAGTTTTCCCCGTTCTGCACAATACGAAACATATGGATTAACAAAATTGCCGCCCGGTTATGCTTTCTCGGGTGGTAAAAGATATCCTCTTCTGTTATGGTTGCATGAATCAGGCGAAGGAGCCGGCGTTTCAAATTCAAACAGCACCAAAGGAAATAAAACGCAGTTGATAAGAATGGCCAACTCACCAAGCCCGGTACAATGGATTGCGAATGGATGGAATTTAACAGCTGTAAATCCAAAAACAGGTTTAAGGGATACGTTTATAGTTGTTGCTCCGCAGCATTACAATAACTGGAGTTACTCTTATAATGAATTAAGATTTATACTACCCAATATACTAAGCCGTTACAGAATAGATACTACCAGAATATATATGATGGGAATCAGTGCAGGAGGAAGTGGCATCAATACATGTTTGGGCAGCAGAGATTCTGTATTTATCAACAGGATTGCCGCAGCAGTTACCATGATATCTGCGGGAGTAAATCCTGCAAGTGGTCCCGCTGGTTCTTTTACCGCATTGCAGGTAGAAACCAATTTAAGATTAGCGGCCCGTTACGGTCCACGTGTTTGGACTATTGCAGGCGAGGGGGATTCCTTTTTAAATTACGATTTAAGTCTGCATAATAATTTAAATAACACACTTCCTGCACCACGTATGAAATTTACTGTATGGGCAGGTTTTGAACATGTTACGAACGGGCCATGGCTTGATACAAACAGAAGACCGATTACAAATTATTATGGGAATACGGGATCTTGTAATAATGGATGTGCCGCAGGAGGTGTTCCGGTGCATGCAAATAATAACGGCAGTCTTGTAAGAGGAAAAGGTGTAACGCAGGATAGTTTGAATATTCTTGAATGGCTGCTCTTGTATCAACGTACAACTGCTGCAACGGCAATACCTGCTGCTGTTGCGGGTAATGATCAAATTCTTAGCCTTCCTGCTACGTCTGTTACACTTAACGGAACAGGAAGCACCCCTGGAAACGGAGCCGTTTTCACCAGTGTAAGCTGGGAAAAATTGCTGGGGCCATCAACAGGCACAATAACATCGCCCAATAATTTATCAACAACAGTTACAGGTTTGGGAGCGGGTAACTATGTATTCAGATTAAGGGTTACAAATAACCTCAATCTGAGTCATACAGATGAAGTACGTGTTACAGTAAATAACAATGTTAGTCATGGCTTTCCTTCTGTCACCATCACATCACCCCAAACACAAAACATTGCTGTGTCCGGTACTACAATAAGTGCTGCAGCTGTTACAATCGGCACAGGAATAAAATCTGTAAGATGGCTGAAACTCAAAACGCCTTCACAAACGCCCAAAAAATATGTGTGGCTGGGCTCATCCACACTTGCAGGGAGCGGAGCATCTACGGCTGACAGTTCTGTTTATAATCGAATACTTTCATTTGGTGAAGCAAATGGACTTTTTTCATCCAATGTAAATCTTGCGTTAACAGGTACGTCTATATTTCAATGTATGCCATCAACATACACACCACAGGGAGCTGAAGATGCACCGTTAACTGATCGGAATATAACATTTGCCCTTTCTAATCATCCGGATGCAGATGCCATTGTTATAAGCTATCCTTCCAATGATTACGACGAACTTGAAACTGGCAGGATTTTATTTGCCTATCAAACTATTTATGATTCAGCTGTAGCGGCAGGAAAAAAATGTTTTATTTATACACCTCAGCCCCGTGAAAATTTTGGCCCCATAGCAAGATTAAGATTACGGGAAATAGCAGATTCATTACTGGTGAGAGAACAAATGGGACGATTTGCAGCAGGTACTATTATTAATGTGCATGCGCCTTTAACAGATTTAAACGGGGAACTGATGCTTTATGATGCCGGAGATGGTATACATCAGAACAATACAGGTCATCGCATCATTGCAAATAATACTATTGGTTCGGCTGCATTCTTTCCGGTTTGGGCAAACAGCAGTTCAATCATAACCTCACCCGGCGCACTTAGCACCACCATAACCGGTTTAACCAACGGCACACATGTGTTCATGATTTCAGTTACAGATAATTATGAACATACAGTTTATGCAACTACCACAATAAACGTAAGCGGATTAAACAATCAGCTTCCTGTTGTAAATGCAGGCAATAATCAATCCATTACACTTCCTTTAAACAGTATTACACTCAATGGTTCGGCAACGGATGCAGATGGAACCATTTCTTCAGTTCAATGGAGTAAAGTCAGTGGCCCTGCACAGTTCTCCATTACTTCACCTGCCGGTTTGCAAACTCAAGTAACGGGGCTGGTTCAGGGTGTGTATGATTTTGAATTACGTGCAACAGATAATAATGGCGGCACAGGAATAGATACTGTACGTATAACTGTAAATGCAGCACCTTATGCTATTCCTTCAATCAATGCAGGTAATGGTCAAACCATTACACTTCCTGCATCTACGGTTTCGCTCACTTCAGTTTTCTCAATTACAGGAGCTTCATTTAAATCACTGCAATGGAGTAAAACAAAAACTCCAGCACAACAGGCAAAAAGAGTTGTATGGATAGGTTCATCCACGCTTGCAGGTACGGGTGCCACTACTGAAGATAGTGCTGTAGTTTGGAGAGTGGGAAATTATTACACCCGCATAGGTGTTATGAGCAGTTGGCTCAATATGGCAGTGGGCGGAAGCAATATTTTTCATGGTATGCCCACCGGGTATAGCCCCACCGGAAATCAAAATGCTCCTGATATAAATAATAATGTTACCGCTGCTCTTAACCAGGGTGCTGATATTGTTATTGTTGGCTATCCATCGAATGCATATGATGGGCCATTGAGTATAACTGAAATCATGTTTGCTTACAGAACAATTTATAACGCTGTTGTAAATGCCGGTAAAAAATGCTACATCATGACCTCGCAGCCACGGCCAGCCTTTGGAACAGCGGGAAGAAACATGTTAAAGCAGGTGGCAGACAGTATTATGGCACAATTTCCTGATAACTACATACAGGCATATTACAGCCAGGTACAAACAGGAACACACAACATGCTATATAATTCAGGTGATAATATTCATTTGAACAATACAGGACACAGAGTGCTGTTTAATTCTGTAATTGCAAGAAATATTTTTGAAACCTGGGCCACATCATCTGCTGTTATTACAACACCTAACGCATCCAATACTGCTATTACCGGATTAACTGCGGGCACTCATATCTTTCAGGTAAGCGTAACAGACACACATGAACAATCGGCAACCGATACCGTACAGATTACTGTGCGTCCGGAGCCCGGAATAACAGCCAATGCCGGTGCTGATCAACTATTACAGCTCCCCGCCTCTTCAATAACCTTAAACGGAACAGCTTCAGAAGGTGGCCTTTCATTTTTATGGAGGCAACTAAGCGAACCCGGTACAACAAGTATTACAAACCCTGCCGCTGTTACTACAACGGTTACAGGTTTCATAACAGCGGGTACGTATTTATATGAACTTGCGCTTAATGGCGGCGTGAGCCGGGATACTGTACAGGTAACGGTTAATGCACCAAGTGGTGGAAATGGTAAAGTTATAAACGTGAATATTTTTGGTGGTTCAAATCCGTTTAATAACACGCAATGGAATAACTGGAACATTGTTGCCAATCGTATTTCACAACAATTGAAATATTCTGACGGTACTAATTCACCTGTTACCATTACTTCCAGCATCGCACTTGGTGTTACAGATAATGGCACGCCTTATCTTACTACTATGTGTCCGCCGGAGGTTGGACGCTATGCCATGCTCAGCTCTACAGGGGCGCATACACTTACATTCAGTAATCTAAAAACTGACGGCACACTTTACGATCTGGAAATCTATGCCTCCCGCAGAAATACCGGAAACATAACAAGGTTTACCGTTAATGGAGTTATTATAGACATTAATACGGCAAGTAACTTTAATAACGCTGCCCGGTTTATCAATGTACAACCAAATGCACTGGGACAAATCATCATTACCATCACCCGGGCTGCAGGCACATATGCGTATGTAAACGGGTTAAAACTTACTGAAGTAGGACTGATATTTGTATCGAAATAGGAGAACCTATTTTCAAAATAATAAAGCATCAAATTGAGCGTTTTATTTTCAACGCTCAATTTGATGCTTTAATAAATCATCCCACTGCTCTCGCTTTCTTATCAATAGTGCTTTACTATCTGTTACCATTACTTCTGCAGGTTTATAGCGGGAGTTATAATTACTGCTCATTTCAAAACCATAAGCACCGGCGTTGTGAAAGAGTAAATAATCACCTTCTCTTACTTCATTGAGCAAACGATCAGTTGCAAACGTATCCGTTTCACAGATATAACCTGTAACCATGTACTGCTTTTCTTCACCATTTGGATTTGAAACATTACTGATGTGATGATACGCATCATACATCATCGGGCGAATGAGATGATTTAATCCGCTGTTTACTCCTGCAATGGTTACGCCGTTATTTTGTTTGAGTACATTTACCTGCGTGAGTAAATAACCTGCTTCACATACCAGAAATTTACCGGGCTCAAACCATACCTGTAATTTTTTGTGATCTGCCGCAGGATGTTCATCAAATGCTTTTTTCAAACCCGCACCAATGGCCACTACATCAATTTCATTTTCATCAGGATGATACGGTACTTTAAAACCACCCCCCAGATCCAGTACTTCCAGCTCCGGAAAATGCGGCATCAGTTCAAACAACACTTCTATTCCTTTGATAAATACATGCACATCCTTTATTTCACTTCCTGTGTGCAAATGCAATGTGCGTATATGAATGTTGTTATCTGTTACGATTTTTTTCAACTCATCAATCTGCTCAACAGGAATACCGAATTTACTTTTGCTGTGACCGGTTGAAATTTTAAGATTACCCCCAGCCATAATATTCGGACGGATGCGGATGCCTACCGGATAACTATGTCCATACTTCCTGCCAAATTTCTCCAGATTGCTGAGACTGTCAATATTTACATTCACACCTGCTGCAACGGCTTCTTCAATTTCATCAAAAGCAATACCATTGCTGGTGTATAAAATAGTTGCAGGTTCAAAACCGGCGTGCAATGCCAGCTTCACTTCATTGATGCTGCTGCAATCAATATTACAGCCGATGCTTTTGATGTGTTTGAGAATATTGATATTGGTCAATGCCTTACAGGCGTAAAAGATTTTTGTATCCAGTAGTGAAAATGCACTTACAAGTTTTTCATACTGCGTTTGTATTTTCTCCGCATGATAAATGTAAACGGGTGTACCAAACGCTTTTGCGATTTCTAAAAATTGTTCGTTGGGTAATGAAGCTTGCATAGTGTGCGAAGATACGTTTGCGATTGCAAACAAATGGCAGTGAACGCCTCGTCTAAAGGGATTAGATTAAACACACAAGCAATTTATTACTAACGCCGTCATACGAGGGCGTCAGACGGCTATATCAAAACGCCTTCAACAGCAAAGCCCAGTCATATTTTTTGAACTTTAGTTTTACTTTAGTATCACCCGGTATGATGTTGTGATAAACCAATAACTTACGTATTCTTTTTTTTCCACCAAAATCGCCCCGAAACCAACTGAAGATTTTACTTATTTCAGCTACATTCTTTTCTGCATTATATACTGCATCATTTTTTACAAATGCTTTCTCAGCAAGATTCAACTGTTCATCCAGATTGGCATCATTATAAAAGGCAATGGGCGGACAACTTTTTGCCCCGCAGTTTAATGCGAAATGGATGCGATAATCTTTGCATGAAAGACTTAGTTCTTTTGCCAGTTTGGATGGGAAAGGATATTGAATATAACCCAATCCCCATTTCCACTCACCACACCTTATGATATGATGCTCAATAAAATCAAGGCTTAACTTTTTACCTGCAATGTTGATTTGTTTGTTTCTGAAAAAGTTATTTCTGTTTTTGTATGCTTCCGGATTTTTTTGCAGCAATACCTGTGTGTACGCATTATAGATGTTGAGCCAAAAGGCTTTGGCCTTTGCATCGGTTGAAAGCTGCTGTTGCAACAGTACAAAGGAGATGGTATCAAAAAATTGAATAAAACTATCAACAGACTCACCTGTTTTAGCAGCCAGCAATAATTGCTGCGATGCAACGAGCAATGATGTATCAGTTTGCTGCATCTGTGCCTGTAAAAAAGCGGGAATAAAAAGTACAACAAATAAAAAACGCATTATGCTTGTGGTTCATCACCTTGTACTGAAGCTTCATCTGTATCCTGTGCTTCATTTGCGGTTTCATCAGGTGCGGTTTCTTCTTCACCTGCTGCATCAGTTTCATCAGCCAGTTCTTCATCACCTGCATTACTATCTTCAACACTTGCGGTTTCTTCTGCTGCGTCCGTTTGCTCAATCAAATCACCATTCTCCGTTACAGCAAGCAGCGCTTCTGTTTCCAGCAATTGTTCTTCTTCACCGGGCACATGCAGTTCATCTCTCTGTACACCGGTGGGACTGATTAATTCAGATGAAATGATTTCTTTAATCCGTGGCAAATCATCCGTAGAGTTGATGCCAAAATAATCCATAAAGGTTCTGGAAGTGGCATAAACCAATGGCTGGCCGGGCATTTTTTCATTACGTCCTGTAATGACTACTAATTCCTTTTCTAATAATTTCTGTACGGTGTAATCACAGTTTACACCTCGTATGCTTTCAATTTCGCCTTTGGTAATGGGTTGCTTATAGGCTATGATGGCAAGTGTTTCCAATGTTGCAGTGCTCAACCGTTTCAAAAACTTATCACCATTGATTTGCGCTACTGTTTTGTAATAATCCCTTTTAGTAAGAAATTGCCAGCCACCTCCTGTTTCACGCACTTCAAATGGATAAAACTCACCGGCATATTTTTCACGAATGGCTTTAATAGCTGCTTCCGTTTGGTCAAGACTGGCACGGTCTTCAATAAAACCCAGTGCATTGTTTACCATATCCGTAAGCTCGAGTGTTGTGAGCGGACGGTCGGCAGCAAAAATTAAAACTTCAATATGCGGGATGATAACGCTAAGTTCCATTTGTATCGTTTAAAGGTTGAAGGGTTCAAAAGTTCAAAGGTTTACAAAAAAGCCACAACCTTTAAACCTTTAAACCATTAAACGTTTAGTTGTTCAATGCAGCTGCACCACTCACAATTTCTGTTAACTCAGTAGTAATAGCAGCCTGACGTGCACGGTTGTAGCTAATCTTTAATGATTTAAGCAGTTCCTGTGCATTTTCTGTAGCCTTATCCATTGCCGTCATACGGGCACCATGCTCACTGGCATTGGCATCCAGTACCGCTTTGTATAGTTGTGTATTGAGGATTTTTGGCATTAATTCAGCAATCAATGCTTCTTTGGCAGGTTCAAAAATAAAATCTGATTTTGCCTGATTCTTTGATGCAGAAGGTTGTGCTTTGGGAATAGGTAAAAAACGCTCCGCTTTAAATATTTGTGTAGCAGCATTTTTAAATTGACTGTATACAATCTCCACCACATCAAATTCACCGGCTTCAAACGCTTTCATAGCAGCTGCACTTGCCTGTTGTACATTTTCAAAGCTCAGGTGCAGGAATGTATCTCTGTAATCAGCATTTGTTTTATAGCCTGCACGCTCCATCGCTTCCAATCCTTTTTTACCAATGCCCCACACAGTTACGTTGCCCTTGCGGTTTTGCTCAGCATAGTTTTCAAGCACAGTAGCTTTAGCCAGCTTTACCAGATTGGCATTGTAACCGCCGCACAAACCACGGTCGCTGGTAACAAGGATAATCAATACTTTATTTACGGCACGCTCAGCCGCCAGTTTCATACTCACATCACCATCACTATTGCTCACAATATTGCTGAGCATTTCCTGCAGTTTTTGAGCATAAGGACGCATTTGAATAATGGCATCCTGTGCTTTACGCAGTTTGGCAGCGCTCACCATTTTCATGGCTTTGGTAATTTGCTGTGTGCTTTGTACACTCTTGATTCTGTTACGAACTTCTTTTAATTGACCGGGCATAACTGATTTGAAAATTTGAGACCTGCCAACCGCAGGCTGGTTTGAAAATTGAGGCTATTCGCCCTGTTTTTCAGGCGGCAAAGGTAAAGGAATCGGGTTTAAAAAGATAAGCGGAAATGGAAAATGTGGAAAAGGCTTGGGGCTGTGGGCTACATTGTTGTCAGGAGCTATTTCGGCGCTACTCGCTCAAATGCCGCATGGAGCGGCATAACCGCTTCTATCGCCCGGCCCTTGAGTGAATTAACTCTATTCAGCAACAAACAAAAAAAGGTGTTTGCCATGGCCTGCAAAGACTCATGTACAAACACCGTTACTTTGAATCCGTTATTATTACTCAACAACTCGCTCCACCCTTCTGAAATTGTTTTGCTGCGGTTGTTGCCCTTTAAACCGGTTGAGACGATATACAAATCCCACCATAAAATACTGGGCCAATCGGTTGACTCTTGAATCTGTAATAAAATTGGCACTCACACTACGGTTTACATTGATATTTTGATTAAAGATGTCAAATGCCTGAAGGCGAAGTGTGGCATTCTTTTTCTTGAACAATTCCTTTTCCAGTGAACCATTCAACAGGGCGATGTTTCTTGCAACACCATCAGCTAATCCCTGATTGATTGTATAATCAAATTCCCATCGCATAATCCATCCTTTGGGAAAATCAATACGCACATCATTGCTCAGCGTCCAGGTACTTTGATTTAAATTTTGTGCCGGGTTTTGACTAAATGCTGCTTTGTTTACATTGTAGCGGGCACCGGCACTCAACTCCAGCCATTCCTTGGCATTAAACGTAAAATCAAAACCCTGCATCAGTAACCAGTTTTCACTTTTACCTTTTACACTGTTAAGCAACACGGGTGAATTTGTAAAATTTGCCGTACCGTTAAGGCTCAGCACATACTTTCTGTTTTTCCAGGGTTTGCTGTAGGTATAAAAGAAATTGGCATTATAAAAACCATCTACGTTTTCAGGTTTTGTACGCTGACCAAACGGGATGGCAATGTTATTATTTACAATCAAATCCCGAATGGTGGTTAAAGACAGATTGGTAAAGAACACAGTACCCTTACTGAAGTTGAAATTGTTATAATTAAAGTTGATGGTATGATTAACACTGGGTTTCAAATTAGGATTACCCTCTGTTTGAAACTGACGGTTAGAACTGTCCAGCACAGGCTGCAACTGATTCAATGACGGCTGCTGTGCACTACCGTTATAATTAAAGTTGAATGACTTAGTACGGCTGAAATTATAAGTAAAGCGAGCTACAGGAAACCAGTTGAAATTATTCACAGGTCTTAACGCCGTATCTTTTGTTACATTAAAACCCTTTAGTGTTACCGGTTGTAATAACACACCTATAGAGTAATTATACTTTTTCTTAATAGTGCGGATGGTAGCGCCAAAACGATTGAAGTTAAAATCATTTTCAAAAGCATTACTCAATGGATCCAGAAAATTAAATTGTCCTGTATTAAAATCCTTCTGAAATGTTTTACGATCACTGGAGGTAAAGTTGTGATTGAAATTATAGCTCAAATCCAGCAGGCGCTCTTTTGATAGCGGTTCTGAATAAACGATGCGTGAATTAACATTAAAGCCTTTGTTGAATTGTGTAATGAGTTGTAATGTGTTTTGTGGTGTTAAACCTGTTCCATTAGAATAGGGTTGAATAATGTTTAATCTTGCCTGCTCCTGATCAGTTTCTGACCATCCCACATCAGTATTCACACTCAAATTTCTGCCTCTTCGTTTAAACCGGTGATTGTACAGTACACTTGTACGTATACTGGGCCTGTCTGAAATGGTTGTATCATTGTTACCACCGCCGGATATTTGTGTTTTACCTGAATTAAAAACGTTCAGTGTATTGCCGAGTATGTTTCTGGTGTTTTGTACCGAAACATTTGGACTGATCTTCAAATAGTTAAAGCTGTCAATCCATAGTTCCCAATTAGCAAACGCACGATGCGTGGCCTGACGGTTAACACTTGATTGATTGGTTACAAAATCAGAGGAATTGAGTACGTTAAACTGTGATTGAAATTGTTCTAAAGCCGTACTTCGGTTAGAATAAGTATAACTGCCATAAAACGAATTACGTTTACCATAATCACTTCTGAAGTTGGTACCAATGGAATTGGTTCGGGTAATACCATCCTGGTTTTGTCCGTCATTATTACCTCCACCCTGACCGCCGCCGCCAATCATTACCTGCATACCGCCGCCCGGTCTGCCACCACCTCCGCCACCAAAATTGCCGCCGCCAAAACCTCCCAAATCACCACGGCTGAAAGATGATTGATTTACATTATTTGAATTTGTTATTAAGGAAAGCTGTTTTTTATTATTGAAATAGTTCAGGTTCATACCCGTATTGTATCGTTCACTGGTACCTGCTGCTGCCTGCACCCTGCCAAATACACCTTTATTTCTGTCTTTTTTTAATTGCAGGTTTATCACTTTCTCCGGTTCACCATCACGTATGCCGCTCATGGCACTTTGATCACCATAATCATCTACCACCTGAACTTTATCGATCATTTCTGCAGGTATCTCACGGGTAGCAGTTTTGGGGTCGCCGGTAAAAAAGTCTTTGCCGTTCACTTTCACACGTGTTACCTGCTTGCCTTGTGCTGTTACATTACCGTTTCTGTCAACCTGAACACCGGGCAGCTTTTTTAGAAGATCTTCAGTTGTAGCATTGGGTTTGGTTTTAAATTGAGTTGCATTATACTCCACGGTATCTTCCTTAATTACTACCGCAGGTGCCTCTATAATGATTTCACCAAGCGATTTATAATCAGCTTTTAACACCAAATCACCCAAATCAATAAACGCTACACCTGCACTGGGCTTGGCAAATTCTTTCACTAAAGGTTGATAGCCTGTATAGGTAATAATTAAGAAGTAATTGGAGCCGGGTACTTTTTGAATTTCAAATTCACCACTTGAATTGGTAGTGGTGCGGGTTGTGTCTTTAGGATTTGCCCGTTCAATGAGTTTAACTGTTGCTTTGTCCAAACCTTTATCACCGGTTGAGTCAGTAACTCTTCCAGTAATTCCTTTGGGTTGTGCGTAAACTGCAGATGTAATGATAAGCAGCAGCAGGGTGTTGTATAGTTTTGTCATACATTCAATTTGAGTGCGAATTACGAATTTTTTCGTTTAAAATCAGATTTACAATTTGTTAAATATGGACGGATAAAAACGAAAAACATTGCCCGGTAGTTTAACCGCTTTTATAAGTGGCAAATCTATTGGTTGTACGGCGGTGCTCTATACCTGCCGGTGGGTAAAGATGCAGGCTAAGTGTTTATTGTGATTGGGTTGACAGGGTGCCCGGTATTTAAAGAATAAGATAAGATTAGAGGGCCACGTAATTAAAACCAATGCAGCTATGGAAACGGAACGATAACGGGTGCGAATCATTCACTGGATGATTCGAAGGCAAAACGCCGCCATAAGCAAACAGGCTGATAACCTGAAAATCAAAATTTCAAATTACGCAGAAGGCAGGATGGCACTAACGAAAGCATTAACTTTGTGCCCCCTGTCAAATTGGCTATAATAAATTTGTTGCACTGTATTTGACAGACAAAAACTTTAAAAACGAACAACCGCATATAAACTCATTTTATGTTAGGATTTATTACAAAGCTTTTTGGCGGAAGCAAAAGTGAAAAAGATGTACAGAAACTCTCTCCTATCGTTGAAAAAATCAATCAGTATTTTCAACAATATCAAAGTTTAAGTAATGATGAACTGCGTGGTAAAACACAGGAGTTTCGTACTCGTATTAAACAACACCTGAGTGCTATTGATGCTGAAATTGCTGAGATGAACGCACGTGCTGAGGGTTTACCGCCTGAGCAAATTAATGAGCGTGATGAAATTTACCAGGCCATTGATAAAAAACGTAAAGAGCGTGACCAGCAGATTGAAGAAGTACTCAACGAAATACATCCGGAAGCATTTGCTGTTGTAAAAGAAGCTTCACGTCGTTTTACTACTAATGAAGAGTTGCAGGCTACTGCCACACAACACGACCGTGATTTGGTAGTGAAACGTCCGCACATGCGCATTGAAGGTGATCAGGTTTTTTATAAAAAATCTTGGCTGGCCGGTGGCAGTGAAGTTACCTGGAATATGGTGCATTATGATGTACAGTTGATTGGTGGTACTGTATTGCATCAGGGAAAAATTTCTGAAATGGCAACGGGTGAAGGTAAAACCTTGGTTTCTACCTTACCTGCTTACTTAAATGCATTGCCCGGCGAAGGTGTGCATCTTGTAACAGTGAATGACTACTTAGCACGCCGTGACAGTGAATGGAACGGAACTTTGTTTGAATTTTTGGGATTGACTGTTGATTGTATTGATAAACATCAGCCCAACAGTGAAGAAAGACGCAAAGCCTATTTTGCTGATATCGTTTACGGAACCAATAATGAATTTGGTTTTGATTACCTGCGTGATAACATGGTGGTGAATGCTGCGGAAAAAGTACAACGCAAACTGCACTTTGCCATGGTGGATGAGGTGGATAGTATTTTGATTGATGAAGCCCGTACACCATTGATTATTGCAGGCCCCGTGAGCACAGGCAGTAATGAACAACAGTTCTTTACCATTAAGCCACGTATTGAAAAACTGGTTGATGCTCAAAAAAGATTGGTTCAACAGTATTTAAATGAAGCCAAAAAAGCAATTGCGGAAGGTGATGATGATCCCAAAACAGGCGGACTTGCTTTAATGCGTGCATGGAGAGGTTTGCCCAAGTATGGGCCATTGATTAAATACTTAAGTGAACCCGGTATTAAAGTAAAATTGCAGAAAGCTGAAAATTATTATCTGGCTGATCAGCAAAAAGAAATGCCCAAAGTGGATGAAGGTTTGCTGTTTCATATTGATGAAAAAAGCAACTCAGTTGATTTAACAGATAAAGGCCTTGGGATGATTACCAAAGACAATGAAGACCCCAACTTTTTTGTATTGCCCGACATCAGCACTTCGCTTGCTGCCATTGATAAAAGTGAAGAACCCGCTGAACTCAAATTACAAAGAAAAGAAGGCTTTTTAACTGAGTATTCGGCTAAGGCTGACCGTATTCATACTGTATTGCAATTACTGAAAGCCTATACCTTGTTTGATAAAGATGTTGAGTATGTGGTGCTGGATGGACAGGTGAAAATTGTAGATGAACAAACAGGCCGTATCCTTGATGGCCGCCGTTACAGTGATGGTTTGCACCAGGCTATTGAAGCAAAAGAAAATGTACATATTGAAGCAGCTACACAAACCTATGCTACCATTACGCTGCAGAACTATTTCCGTATGTATCACAAGCTTTGTGGTATGACGGGTACTGCAGAAACGGAAGCAGGTGAGTTTTGGGATATTTACAAATTAGATGTGGTGAAAATTCCTACGAATCTTGATATGATTCGTAAAGATGAGCAGGATTTAGTGTACAAAACCAAACGTGAAAAATACAAAGCTGTTATTGATGAAATAGAAGTGCTGCGTGAAAAAGGAAGACCCGTTCTCGTTGGTACCACTTCTGTTGAGGTGAGTGAATTGCTGAGTAAAATGTTACAGCAGAAAAAAATTCCGCATAATGTATTGAACGCAAAACAACATGCCCGTGAAGCACAGGTTGTAGCTGAAGCCGGTTTAAAAAGCGCTGTTACGATAGCAACAAACATGGCGGGCCGTGGTACGGATATTAAACTCGGCCCTGGAGTAAAAGAAGCCGGTGGTTTGGCTATTCTTGGTACAGAGCGTCATGATAGCCGACGTGTGGATAGACAGTTGCGTGGCCGTGCCGGTCGCCAGGGTGATCCGGGTTCATCACAATTCTATGTGTCACTGGAAGATGATCTCATGCGCATGTTCGGCAGTGATCGTATTGCCGGCATGATGGATAAGCTGGGCTACAAGGAAGGTGAAGTGATTCAGCACAGCATGATCACTAAATCCATTGAGCGTGCACAAAAGAAAGTGGAAGAAAACAACTTCGGCATCCGTAAGCGTTTGCTGGAGTATGATGATGTAATGAACAAACAGCGTGGTGCCGTTTATACACGTCGTAATCATGCCTTGAGCGGTGAGCGTTTGGCATTGGATGTTGATAATGCATTTTATTCTGTAGCGGAAGGTTTAATTAACTCCTTCCAGGAAACAAATGATCACGAAGGATTTGTAATGGCCAGTATCATCAACTTCGGTATTGAAACAAAAATCAGTGCAGAAGAGTTGAGTAAAGGAAATACCGTTGAGCTTACCAATCAGTTGTATAACGAAGCTAAAACTTCGTACCTGCGTAAGTGTGAAGGCTTACGTAAAGAAGCCATGCCTGTGTTCAAAAATATCCGTACCACACAAGGCAGTCATATAGAAAATGTATTTGTACCGTTTAGTGATGGCAAACGTGGCTTGCAGGCATTAACCTCTTTGCAAAAAACATTGGACAGCGAAGGTGCTGAATTGGTAAGTTCATTAGAACGAACAGCTACATTGGCGTTTATTGATGAAGCATGGAAAGATCACCTGCGTGCCATGGATGATTTGCGTACATCTGTTCAAAACGCTACATATGAGCAGAAAGATCCATTGGTGATTTATAAAGTGGAAGCATTCACTTTATTTGATCAGTTGAATAATGAAATCAATAAGAATATTGTTTCGTTCTTGTGCCATGCAGGTTTGCCTGTAGAACAACAGGGTAATGGACAGATTCGTGAAGGTCGTCAGCAAAAGACAGATATGAGCAAACTGCGTCAGCGTAAAGAAGAAGCGGTGGCAGCCGGTGGTGGAAATGAATTAATGGAAACACCTGATTATTACGATCCTTCCGAAAATGTAAAACAGGAACCTATTATTTCAGGGCCAAAGATCGGTCGTAATGACCCCTGCCCCTGTGGAAGTGGTAAGAAGTATAAGCAGTGTCATTGGAAAGATCTGTAACAGCACTATATAAATGAAAAACATCCTCCCGTAAAGAGGATGTTTTTATTTGAACACATCCACAGGAATATTAGTAAGTTTGAATTGAATAACAAAAGAAATGATTGCTGAAAAATCAACTATAAAAATTCCCAATTTCTCTTTATCACCCAGAGTAGACCAGGTGGGCATTGAAGAACGTGCTGCCCGGTTTACCAAACGGAGCATCAAGAAAGAATCGAAGATGAATGGATTGTTGCTGGCGCTCAACATGATTGACCTTACTACGTTGGAAGGAAAGGATACCGATGGAAAAGTGAAACAGCTTTGTTACAAAGCCCAGCATCTGCATGATGCTTATCCCGGCTTGCCTACTGTTGCTGCTGTATGTGTGTACCCAAGCATGGTGAAAACAGCCAAGCAGGCATTGGGTAATTCCGGAATTAAAGTAGCAAGCGTTGCCACAGCTTTTCCCAGCGGCCAATCAACACGTGCTGTAAAAATCAGTGATACCAAATATGCAGTAGCCAATGGTGCTGATGAAGTGGACATGGTCATTAGCCGTGGTAAATTCTTAATGGGTGAATACAATTTTGTGTTTGATGAAATTGCAGCAGTGAAAGAAGCATGCGGTAACGCACGCCTCAAAGTAATTTTAGAAACAGGTGAACTGGGTTCCTATGATAAAGTGCGCAGAGCCAGTGATATTGCCATGTATGCCGGTGCTGATTTCATTAAAACATCAACCGGAAAAATTTCACCTGCTGCTACCTTACCTGTTACCCTCGTAATGCTGGAAGCCATCCGTGATTTTTATTATGAAACAGGAAAGATGATTGCGATGAAACCGGCAGGAGGCATTTCAAAATCAAAACTCGCCTTGCACTACTTGGTTATGTTGAAAGAAGTATTGGGCGAAGCATGGATGAATAATGAATGGTTTCGTTTTGGCGCCAGCAGCCTGGCCAATGATTTACTGATGCAGATTGTGAAAGAGAAGACGGGAGTTTATCAGAGTAAAGATTATTTTTCGATAGATTAGAACCTTCAAGGGTTTCAAGGTTGAATGGTTTAATGGTTCACCTTGAATTGCAACCCTTATAACTTTTGAACCATTAAACCATTAAACGAAAAAAATGGCAAAAGCAAAGAATAATACACTCAAATTAAAATTTGACACATCATGGAATTTTGCTCCTGCTCCTGAAAGCAAGAGCATAGCTTCCATTAAAGACAAATATGATTTGTTTATCAATGGTGCGTTTGTAAAACCATCATCCAAAAAATATTTCAAAACGATCAATCCTGCCAATGAAGAAGTATTGAGTGAAGTAGCTGATGCCAATGCTTCTGATGTTGATAAAGCAGCGAAAGCAGCACACACCGCCTACGACAAAGTTTGGAAGAAAATGAGCGGCAAAGAACGTGGCAAATACATTTACCGTATTGCACGCATGTTACAGGAACGTGCACGTGAATTTGCAGTGATTGAAACATTGGATGGCGGTAAGCCCATTCGTGAAAGCCGTGATTTTGATGTGCCCACTGCTGCCAATCATTTCTTTTACTACGCAGGTTGGGCAGATAAATTAGAATATGCATTTCCTAACAGGCAGGCACAACCGCTTGGAGTGGCCGGGCAAATTATTCCCTGGAATTTTCCTTTGCTGATGGCTGCATGGAAAATTGCACCGGCACTGGCAACAGGCAATACGGTTGTTTTAAAACCTGCGGAAACCACGCCTTTAACGGCTTTAAAACTTGCGGAGATCATACAGGAAGCAGACCTCCCACCAGGCGTGGTAAACATCATTACAGGTGCGGGAGCAACAGGTGCTGCATTAGTAAATCATCCCGGTGTAGATAAGATTGCATTCACCGGTTCTACAGATGTTGGAAAGTTCATTCAGCGTGCTATTGCAGGTACGAATAAAAAAGCAACGTTGGAATTAGGCGGTAAAGCTGCCAATATCATTTTTGAGGATGCACCGCTTGACCAGGCAGTAGAAGGTGTGATCAATGGTATCTTTTTTAACCAGGGTCATGTTTGTTGCGCCGGTTCAAGATTGTATGTTCAGGAGAGTGTTTACAAAACAGTGTTGCGCAAATTGAAAGACAGAATTGAAACACTCATCGTGGGCGATCCGTTGGATAAGAACACTGACATTGGTGCCATCAACTCCAAACAGCAATTAGAAACCATTCACAAGTATATCAAGATCGGTCAACAGGAAGGTGCTGAACTGCATCAGAGCAGTTGTGCATTGCCGGGCAAAGGTTTTTACTGCAGACCAACCTTGTTCACCAATGTGGCACAAAGCAGTCGCATTGCACAGGAAGAAATTTTTGGACCTGTGTTAACAATACAAACCTTCCGTACAGAAGATGAAGTGATTGAAAAAGCAAACAATACGCCTTATGGTTTAAGCGCAGGTGTATGGACGGATAAAGGTTCTAAAATTTTCAACATGACCACCAAGATGCGTGCAGGAGTGGTATGGGCAAATACATTCAACAAATTCGACCCCACCTCACCGTTTGGTGGTTATAAAGAAAGTGGCTATGGAAGAGAAGGTGGATTGCATGGGTTGAACGCTTATGTAAATCTGGTATAAATAATTTCTCACAGATGGCACAGATGTTCACAGAACAATCAGTGTTAATCAAAGAAATCTGTGAGCAATAAAAAAATAATTATGGCAAAGTCAGCAATCAAAAAATCAAACATCCACATAAGCGAAAATGGTTTGGAAAATCACCAACCTGAAAAGCGTTTGGAAGTATTGAAGACGTATAAAATTTACATTGGTGGTCAATTTCCCAGAACAGAGAGCGGTCGTTATTACATCGCTACCAATTCTAAAGGAAATAAATTAGCCAACGTTTGTTTGAGTTCCCGTAAAGATGTGCGTGATGCCGTGGAAAGTGCACGCAATGCATTTGGCGGATGGAGTGCACGTGCTGCTTTCAACCGTGGACAGATTTTATACCGCATGGCCGAAATGCTGGAAGGACGCAAAGCACAATTCATAGATGAACTGATGCAGCAGGATGCATCAAAAGCAAAGGCTGAGCATGAAGTGAATCTTTCCATCGATCGGTTAATTTATTATGCAGGCTGGTGCGATAAATATCAGCAGGTATTAAGTGCTGTAAATCCTGTTGCATCATCCCACTTTAATTTTTCTGTGCCGGAACCAACAGGTGTAGTTTGTATGATTGCACCACAACAGTATTCATTGCTTGGTTTGGTATCCGTCATTGCACCGGTTATTGCAGGAGGTAATACCAGTGTGGTGATAGGCTCTTATGATAAACCATTGAGCTGTGTTACTTTTGCTGAAGTATTGAACTCTTCTGACCTTCCCGGCGGTGTTGTAAATATTCTCACCGGCAAATCAAGTGAACTGGCGCCGTGGATGGCCGATCACATGGATGTAAATGCGCTGGTGTATTGCGAAAAAGATGAAGCTACTCAAAAAATGCTCAAAGAAAAAGGAGCAGGAAATGTAAAACGTGTAGTGATTTATGACAAAGTAAACTGGTACAGTGATTCAGGACAATCACCATACTTTATTAATGATTTTCAGGAAATTAAAACCACCTGGCACCCTATTGAAAATATTGGGGGCGGAGGAGGTAAATATTAAATTAAAACAACCTTCCCGGTTTTAATTGCATCATTGGTACGATTTCTGAATGATAAGCTTAAGTATGAAAAAAGCAGTTTTAATTATAAGCATTATTGCATGTGCCGTTTCTTTAAAGGCACAAATGGCAACTGATACATTATCCAATGGTGTAGTAATAATCAGAGATGCACGCTATGTTGTGCTTGCTGATAAAAAGGCTGAAATCAATAAAAAGGCTGCTGACTTTAAAAAAGGCAGCAAAGGCTTTCGCATTCAGGTATTAAATACAACCGACAGAACGCAGGCGCTTAATGCAAAATCAAAACTCTTATCCCTTTATCCTGAGCATAAATCCTATCTTATGTACCAGGCACCTTACTTTAAATTACGATTTGGCAATTTTGAAGACAGAAAAGATGCAGAAGCCCTAAAAAAAGAGTTAAACAAACTTTTTCCTACAGGTGTATTTGTAATACCAAGTGAAATTGAATACAAGCCAAAAGACGAAACAGAAAAAGAGTAATTAACATAATCAAGAAATTCAACCCATCAAACGAAACATTTTTGATGGGTTTTTCTTTTTGTACTTTTGCCACTATGCTTAAAGAAAAAATTCAGTCACTTGCCCAACTATACAAACAGGAGTTTATAGATGTACGTCATCACCTGCACGCACATCCTGAGCTCAGCTACCAGGAATTTGAAACATCAGCTTTTGTTCAGGCCAAATTAAAAGAGCTCGGCATTCCCTTTACAGTAATGGCCGAAACAGGTGTCGTTGGTTTAATTGAAGGTAAGAATCCATCATCCAAAGTGGTGGCACTGCGAGCAGATATGGATGCATTGCCCATTCATGAAGAAAATGATGTGCCCTATAAATCAACAAAAGATGGCATCATGCATGCTTGCGGTCATGATGTACACACCACCTGCTTACTGGGTGCAGCAAAAATTCTGAATGAATTAAAAGATGAATGGGAAGGAACAGTAAAATTGATTTTTCAGCCGGGTGAAGAACGCAATCCCGGTGGCGCCAGTTATATGATTCGGGATGGTGTACTGGAAAATCCCAAACCACAATGCATTTTCGGGTTACATGTACATCCGGGTTTGGAACTGGGCAAGCTTAGTTTTCGTGGCGGTAAAGTAATGGCAAGTGCTGATGAATTATACATCACCGTAAAAGGAAAAGGTGGTCATGCAGCATCACCGCATTTAACTGTTGACCCCATTTTAATTGCATCGCACCTCATCATCAGTTTGCAGCAAATCATCAGCCGCAATAAAAATCCACATAATCCTTCAGTGCTTTCTATTACATCGTTCAACGGAGGTACCACTACCAATGTTATTCCCAATGAAGTAAAATTGATGGGTACCTTCAGAGCCATGGATGAAGAATGGCGGTTTAAAGCACATGAACTCATCAGGCGCACAGCAACGCAATTAGTTGAGAGTATGGGGGGCACATTGGATCTGCATATTGATATTGGCTATCCCACTGTGTATAATAATGAAGCCCTGAATGCAAAAGCAAGAACGAAAGCAGAAGCATTTCTCGGTGCATCGAATGTAGAAGAAACGGAACCACGAATGGGTGCAGAAGATTTTGGTTATTACTCACAAATCATTCCGGGTTGTTTCTTTCGTCTGGGTGTTATGAATAAAGAGAAGGGAATTACCAGCGGCGTACACACGCCTACTTTTAATATTGATGAAGATGCTATTGCCATTGGCATGAGCATGATGGCATGGCTGGGCGCAAGTATTGAAGCGTAATTTTTATCAATGTTGAACAGAAGCGGTGTCAGTCATCCTCCTTTTAGTCGGATGAACAGACACCGCAAATTATTATCAATAAATTTTTACAATTCCTCTTCTTCCAAACATTCCTTTTAGCTTAGGCTCATCCAGATGAACATTGGCTGGCGCTATACGTGCCTGTTCATTGGCCACTGCTTCATCCACAGGTGCCAGTCTTGACCAACTGCCTGTAGTTATAAAACGGATTGCACGGAAGAGACATGCTTCATTTATATCACCCCAGTTTCTGTCAAGACCATCGGCACTTATATAATCAGGTGCAAACCCATTATAGTAATTGGCTTCATTGTTTTTATTAATCGTTTTAAATGAAACAGGAAAGAAATACCAGGGTCCTGCACTGTAACCTCCATAACCCACAGGTTTACCATGTGTATTCGTGGGTCCTACCAGTTTCACATCCAGAAACGGACGAATGCTGTTAATGGTCAATTCACTGGCAGATGCTGATTGTTTACTCACAATAAAAAAGATACGGCTCAGGTTGAGCGTACCACGTTTCTGATAAGCAACTGTTTCATTAAACCGTGATGCATATTTATCGTTATAGGCTTCTGTAAACATCATCTGTCCGTTTCCCGCATTGGGCACAATCCAGTTGAGTAAGTATTGTGCGAGGGATACATAGCCACCACCGTTATAGCGCAAATCAATCACCACATCATTTACACCTGCAGTAATAAATTTATTAAAAATGCGATCAAAGTTATTCCGCATCTGTGCTGTATCGCCCAAAAAAGAATTCAATACAAAATATCCAATCTTACTGCTGCCCGCTGTATAAACACTATCAATCACAAACGGATTACCGGTGAATATTTGTGAGTTGAGTGTTACTTCACGAATGCTGTTATCAGGCAATTGAAAGTTGAACCGTGTAGTGGGTGATGCATAAACGGTATTGATGATAAAATTACTCTGGCTGGTATCATTGATAGCTACACCGTTTATACTGTTAATTTTCCAGCCACGCTGCACACCTGCAATACCTGCTGGACCATTTCGCTCAACAGATGCTACACGCAAATCAGCAGCATTTCTGAAAAACACACGCATACCAAAATCAGCAGCCACACCTGTACTGATGTTATTCCATTCGGTTTTACTGATGGCAAAACTCCAGCGGTCAACCGGATTGGTAAAGCCGGGCTCTTTACTGAACTGACGGATATTGCTCATCACTTCGGGTGGTGTATTACCCGGTAGTGTGGAAGGCAGTTGATTGTACCACAAATAAATTTCTTTGGTATACGAAACCACCGTATCCATCACAATCTCATCATAACTCCGTTCTCTCTTGTTTTTCTTACACGCAGCAAGTGATAACACTGCAACAGCTAAAAGTGTGATATGAAATCGTTTCATAGCAATAGATTGAGAAATAAATTTACGGGGTTCTTTAAATTACATAAGCAATTGGTCAAAAATTTTAACCTTTTACCATTCCCCTGTTTGAAGATACTGCTCAAAACGTTGTTTTATATGAAACACTTGTACTGAAGGCACCTTAACGGGAAAACTAAATGAAGACTTAGCCCACTCACGGGCTTTTTCCGCTTGCCTGCATCTGATATAAAAATCAACAAGCATTTCCCTGCTTTTAAAGCGGTTGGGAACTATATAAACAGACTTTAGAAAGTGAAACTCTGCTGTACCAACATCACCATGTTCATAATAGAGTTGCCCCATTTTCCTATGTAACTGGTAATCATTTTTATAGAACAGAGATTGATTCAAAAAATAAATGGCCGAATCCTTTTGGTTGACATTTGAATAAGCCATTGCTAGAGAATATAAGTAATCGCCATTACTATGAAGAACCGGATAAGCTTTAAGGAGCATACTTTTTGCTTTCAGATTGTATGAAATCCTGCTTAGCTCAGTTGCGTCATTCCAATACTTTCTCGCAACAACTTGTTTATAAACTACCCATCCAATAAGTAAAAAAGAAAAGGCTGAAAGAGTAAGTATGCTTTTCTTAGAAAAGTATTGCTGCATCAAAAAGTAAAGCAAATACAAAACAAGAAAAAGATACAAAACTATGGTGGGCAAATAATAAAATGGATAGGAGATAAATGTAGCGGTTAGTAAGCTGGTAAAAGAAGTAATTGCTCCTGTAACAAATCTGTTTCTTTCTCCATCTCTTATTCTTTTTATGACAGCTAAAACAAGCAGCATATTTAAACCAAATAAGGTTAACGAAACAGGAACACCTAACTCTACTGCCAACTGAAGCCATTCATTAAACGCATAATACACCGTATCTGCCAGTAAAGCTTCTTTTCCTTGAAAACCGTTTGCCTGAAAATAATGAGCCTGCATATCGTTGTAGGCCACACGATAACTACCCCAGCCTGTACCGGTTAAAGGATGGTCTTGAATTAATCGAAAACAGTTTTTCCAGATAAACCAGCGACCGCTTGTAGAATCGCTTTTTATAAACAATACCAAAAAAGAACCAAGCAAAACCGACAGGGATATAACTCCAAACATCCACTTTTTTGAAATCTGCTTAAAAAACCCGCCACAAAAACCATGAACGAATACTCCAGATAAAAAAACTAAAAAACCAGCTCTGCTCGCCAACCAGGCATTAATGCCTGCTACTAAAATGAACAGTAAAGCTACATGCCATTTTGATTTACTTTCAAAAATCAGAAAGAATGAAAAAGAGGAAATAGTAATACCAAGCAGGCTGCTGTTAAATGTTATAAATGGCGATAATAGGATTGGTGACTTATAAGAAAAAAAGCAGCACGCTAAAAAACATGCTGCTAGAAAAACACTTTCAATTCTCATGACCTAATGAATCTATTGTTCACCTGATATCTTTATACCAACCACAGTCAAATTACCATATTTATTGGTGTCCGAATTAGTCCAGTTAAGCTTCTGGTCTTTATTTCGTTCATGATTATTCCACTGAAATGTTTCTTTAATAAAAACAGTAATTTGATAGGGAGTCTTACTGTTTTTTCTTGTACTATCGTAAGATTTTTTATCCACAAAGCGAAAAACAAAATATCCCAATCTTTCAGTGCTTTTGCTAGGCCATCCTGTAACCATTACTATTTGAGGTTTGATTTCCTTAATAAGGTTCTTTAAAGGTTTATTAACGAAGATACTCTCTTGTAGCTTTAGCTTGTTTATGTCACTTGGCTTTTGTACAAGTTGCTGAGCTTTACAAATATTTATACTGAATAAAAGTGCTAACAAATTAAGAATATATATTGATTTCATTTCTTTGATTTTTAAAATTTTATAAACAATTACTAGCTATGTAGTTACTTGCCCCGTTTGAGGATGTTTGTTCGGTTTTAAGTCTATGAAAATTACCATTTGCATCTTGCTTTAATAGAGCAACTCCAGAATTATACTTATCCAATACAAAAGCTAAGGCCATTTCGTCTGCAACTTTTGCACTAAGTCCTTTGGTCACTAGATCAAATTTAATATCAGTAAAATCAGTAAAAATTGGGTCAGGAAAATCAGGAGGGTAATTTGCAATTTGCTGTTTAGGATACTGATTTACAAAGCTGGTAGCTTTAGTAGGGTCTATTACTACTAATGCATACACAGTTCCGTCGACAGTCACCACCATTCTTGTACTGTAATCACTTTTATTTATATTAATGGAAATTAAGCCATACATATCTGCTGAAGATGGTGGCAAATTGTCAGGGTGGTTATGTAAATCTGCAAATGCACCTTGCCAATTAGTATTAACGGGTGCATTATAACTGTTACCAGTGCTCAGGGGAGAAACTGTAATTTCGCCATTAGAATTTTTACCAAATGTAACGCCATGCTCTTTTTGATCGGTAGCTCCCGAAGCTAATACATTATTCTTTGCGGTGCTGTATGTTGGATTTTGTGAAAACACATTTATATTACTCACAAAACTTTGTGCTTGGCTGCAAGGATCCGGTTCAGTAGGAGGGTTATCCCCACCTCCGCCACCATCGCCCGGAGGATCATCACCAAAAATTCCTCCAAGACATTCATCTTCAGGAGTTGAAATATCATCACAAGGAAGCGGGGTGTCATCATCAACTTCTTCGCACACAAAATCATATTCCGTGCCTGTTGGTTCAGGATCATTACAATGATCAATAACTAATACGTCCCCAACCATTGTACCAAAGCATACAACTCTAAAATTATCTGCAACCGGCTGAAAAACGCAATGAGTTGATTCTGTACCGATACTATTTTCCCCGGCAGCATTTACACCGGTTACAACAACAGGTTTCATTTTCTTAATTATTTTGCCATGCTGTATTTGCCATATTCTAATAATCTTTTCATCAGAATCTTTTACTACAATCATTCCGCTATAAGCAGTGTCCATACGGGTGATTGTATTATGACTAATATCGTAAGAACGATTACGGGCATAATTAACATCAGGCAAAAAAGTTATTATTCTGCATTTTACAGGACTATTATTTACTTTGTAAATTACCATTTCGCTTTTTACGCTTCGGATGTAATTCTCTTTTTCAAGACAATTTAAGTTTTCAGGCACTTGTACATTTCTTACTTTATACATTAGTGGTAGTGTAACCAAATCATAAGCTCCATTTTCAAATACCTGACCCAAATTCCAGACCGGGCTTTTACCCTGATTAGTTGCATACATATAAAGTGGATCCTGGCTTTCTGACTCAGACAACAAACCTGGAGTCAATTTTCCCTCTTTTAATAGCGTACCATAAAACCATTCCTTTGCATCCTCAACTGTAAACTCTGTTTCAGCTTTAGAAGGTTTTAAAAAATCAAGTTTCCGGCATGCCTGTATTAACAGTAATGATGTAATAGTAATAAGTGCAAATAGTAGCTTTTTGTTTCTTTTTATAATGTAGTTTTAGATTGCTGCAAATTACCCCCCCCCTTTCAAATAAACAATACTACAAAGCGGGTAGTCTTTGAATACTAATTGAAAACACCTATAAGTTAAACATTGTCGTTATAAAACGTCTCTGCTCTGTAGCATCAAAAACCGTCCTTTTCCGAACCTTACAAAATTTAAAAATTAAAATTTATACAGGCTCTTAAAAAAGCAGCATGCTGTTAAACATGCTGCTAAAAAAGATACCCAAAAGAAACATTTTCGTAATTTAATCATTAGTAGTGCCCCCTTTCTTCAAAACAAATTCAATAAAGTAATCATAACCTTTCTTTATCCTCATTCTTACTTTGTCATTTGTATCAAAAGGAAGATACCTGCACCCTATTTTATATACTCCGGGTTTTATATACATAAGACCTCCACCACTTTTATCCAGAATAAATGCCATTCCTTTTATTTCAAATGATGGATTTACAACTGTATCGCTTGATTGATAGATACTTATCTTTATAGTTAGTTCCGATCTGTCTGTAATTTTATTACCAGCTCTCTTTTCCTTAAATGTAATATTGTACTGAGGTTTCACTATCCTTATAGTATCACTTTTTTGAGCATATAAGCGTAGTGAAATAAGAAGCACAGTTATTAATAAAAAAAACTTATTTGCTTTCGCAAAAATTGAATCATTTCCCCAATTATTCAAAAACAAGGCCATTCTGTTAGCATTGCTTATATATACGCAGAACCAGAAAGTTGCAGATTGCCGTCGCTTTTTTAAAACATATTGTTTGCGAACAAGATAACACTTTTTCTAAAGTGTAAATCGTTATCTGAAATTTACTTGCGAACTAACGTGATATCATATCCTAACCGTAACAGGAATATTAATTTGTTCTAAAATTAAAACTTTTTTTTGTTGCATTTTTTCAGAATTAGGTGAAGGGATAGATTTAATCTTGTAAAATTCAGGAAAAATAACTTCATTTTTTATATCGTTTGTTATGCCTATAAGAATAGGCTGAATTATAAAAGCCTGCTTAAATTCATCTGAGCAAAGAAAAGCATTATGATTCTTAAAACAATTTATTAAAAATTCTGATAGATTTATATCTAACTTCTTATTTTTTATATAAATAACCCCTTGGAGGTCACTTGTTTTGTCTGACCCAATCTCAACAACAAAAAACATCTCTTGAAATTTTACAGAATCAAAAGCATCATTTATAATGTTAAAGTTTTTAAATATAATTTTTTCAATTTCCTTTTGAAAAGTGGCTGAATCGCAAAGCCGATAATCTTTTATTTGAGCAGATAGTTGAGTTAAAAAAAAGCATAAAACTATTGTGAAGAATATTTTTATCATACCGAATTATTTACAGTTTGTTCCATGAGAACCATTTCTATGATTAGTGCTTATGTTATTATGAACTGCTTCAAAATTAGGGTGATCCTGCTTAAACTTGACCCAAGCTGCGGTTCCTTCCAATCCGACCCAAGTCAAAGAAGTTAATTCATTATCCGAAAGGCCCGGAAAATAGCTGCGTAAGGATTCTCTTAATGCATTTGCATAAGCCGTCCCCTTTGCTCATGTTGTTGTAAGGCTGTTGATCTACCTTCTTGTTCAAAAAAAGCATGCAAGATTTCGTGTAATATTGTTGCAACAACATATTCCCTAGAAGAATTCTTCATGCCGCACTCATTTAGATTAATCGTTACATTACCGCTATTTGGAAAATACCAAGTTTTCGCATCAATTAATGTATCATTACCATTATTTCCGTTATAACAGGTCTGAGAAATTTCAAATTCTCTTGAGTCCCAAGCCGGGAAACATGAATTTAAAATAGAGGATATTTCATTACTAATGCTACTTCCATTAAAATTCATGTGATTTACAGCAGTAATAAAACAATTACTTGTTAAGCTTACACGTAAAGTATCTATCAAATCCTAATCAACTGGAGGATTATCACCACCACCATTATCACCACCACCATCCCCGGGATTATCACAAACACTAAACATCTGGCAGTTGCATGATTCTACTGTGCCTCCATTTTGTAGACAATCACCAAAAAGATCATTGGGCTCTTCCCCCTGTCCTCCATCACCACAAGGCACACGTTTGTAATAATGTATTATATCATCCACCCATTCTTCGCAAGGCGGTTCAGGGCAGGGCACATCACCCGGGCAACTGCTACCTACTATTAAACAATATCTAACTGACTTTGTAACCAGTTCATAACATGTAAATACACTTTCACTATTTAATTCACTTAATTGAGTTTTGTTGCTGCTTTGCCACTCCTCAATAGTAACTCTTGCTGCAAACTTTCCATTTTTAACCTCAAAAAAATTGAGAACAGTATTTTGCCAGCTACGAATGATGTAATATCCTTCAAAATCGGGCGCAAGCTCTTTGGCAGTAGTTGCCGATATATCAAAGTTTTTTGATTGCAGGTATTCATATGTAGGAATGATTGTTACAACACGGGCAAAATAATTACCAGCAGCATTTTTGAAAAACAGTACCTTATTTAATGCCGCATTTGACACTTTATTACGTTGTTCTTTTGAAGCATTAGCCATTCCCGGTAAAAACAGTACATTTTCTTCCATCACCACCGGCATTTCAACAACCTTTAAATTTCCGTATGCATATTCTGATGCCATATTCCACATAGGAAATTTTTCAAAATACTGCTGTTGATTTTCCGTTTATGGGGCGTTGGCTTTAACCTTTTTTGAATTTGAAAAAATACTTTCCTTGTCATCCATTTTAAAAGATGCACTTTTTTTAAAGGTTCCATAAAACCATTCCTTTGCATCTTCAACTGTAAACTCTGTTTCAGCTTTAGAAGGTTTTAAAAAATCAAATTTCCGGCATGCCTGTATTGCCAATAATGAGGTAATAGCAATAACTGTAATAAGTAGCTTTTTGTTTTTTCTCATAATGCTATCTTTAATAACGCAAATTACCCCCCCCTTTTTCAAATAAACAATACTACAAAGCGGATAGTTTTCCTTTTGTGATTGAATACGCTTCACGCCCAAACACTTTAGCTAATGAAGAAAAAGCATGTTTACTTCCATTTGCTATAAAACTGTATTCTTTAAAAAAAGGTTTAACAAATTCATGTTTGCCTTTAGTTAGTGCTTAAAACCTCACTTTCCTCATTTTCCGTACCTTGCCGCCCTGTTGTTTAGCAATGAACAACTTAGATTGCTTGCATAATTAAACAGATATGAACAAAGAACAATTACGTCGCCAGCAGGCGCTGGAATACCATGCTAAAGGAAGACCGGGAAAAATTGAAGTGATCCCTACCAAAGAAGCCAAAACACAAAGAGATTTATCACTCGCCTACTCACCGGGTGTGGCAGAACCCTGTTTGGAAATTGCTGCACATCCTGAAGATGTTTATAAATACACGGCCAAAGGAAATCTGGTGGCTGTTATCAGTAATGGTACAGCAGTACTTGGGCTGGGCGATATAGGACCCGAAGCCAGTAAACCCGTAATGGAAGGTAAGGGTGTACTCTTCAAAATATTTGCAGACATTGATGTGTATGATATTGAAATCAACGAAAAAGATCCGGAGAAATTTGTACGGATTGTAAAAGCACTGGAGCCCACTTTTGGCGGCATTAATTTAGAAGACATCAAAGCACCGGAGTGTTTTTATATTGAACAGCGGTTGAAAGAGGAAATGAAAATTCCCTTGATGCATGATGACCAGCATGGTACTGCCATCATCAGCGCTGCTGCTTTACTCAATGCACTGGAACTGCAAAAAAAGAAAATTGAGAAAGTAAAATTTGTAGTGAATGGCGCCGGTGCTGCAGCCGTTGCGTGTATGAAAATTTATATTGCGCTGGGTGCAAAAACAGAAAATTTCTATGTGTATGACAGTAAAGGACTGATTCATGAAAGCCGTACGGATCTGGATGATATGAAAAAACAATTCATTCAGAAAGGAAAAAACCAATCGCTTGAAGAAGGAATGAAAGGAGCGGATGTGTTTATCGGTTTAAGCAAAGGCAATGTCATCAGCAAAGAGATGGTAAAGAGCATGGCAAAGAACCCCATTGTATTTGCCATGGCCAATCCTGATCCTGAAATTTCATGGGAAGATGCTGTGGATGCACGTAAGGACATTATTATGGCCACAGGCCGCAGTGATTATCCCAATCAGGTAAACAATGTACTCGGCTTTCCTTATATTTTCCGTGGCGCACTGGATGTGCGTGCTACAACCATTAATGAAGCAATGAAGCTGGCTGCAGTAAAAGCATTGGCTGAGTTAACAAAAAGTCCTGTACCAGATATTGTAAACATGGCTTACAATGAAAAGAATATTTCATTTGGCCCCAACTACATCATTCCCAAGCCGCTTGATCCACGTTTGTTAAGCTATGTAGCTCCGGCAGTTGCAAAAGCAGCCATGGAAAGTGGTGTGGCAAAACACAATATCACCAACTGGGAAGAATATGAACATCAGCTCAATAAACGGTTGGGTATTGATAACCAGCTTATGCGTGCCATTGGAAGCAAGGCAAGAAAAGATCCACGCAGAGTAGTGTTTGCTGATGCTGAAAATATAAAAGTGATCAAAGCTGCACAACTTGCATTTGAGGAAGGTGTGGCTTACCCTATTCTCTTAGGCGATGTAAGAAACATCAATGATATTGCCAATGCGAACGGTATTGATTTGGAAGGTATTCCTGTAATTGATCCCAAGAGTAAAGAACAGGAACATCAGCGTGAAGAGTTTGGCAGACTGTTTTTCTTAAAACGTCAGCGTAAGGGATTGAACCGTTATGAAGCTACCAAAGCCATGAAAGAGCGTACACACTTTGGTTGTATGATGGTGGAAACGGGTATGGCTGATGCTATGATTAGTGGTCTCAGCAGAAAATATGCTGATACCATTCGCCCTGCCTTACAGGTAATAGGTAAAGATGAAAATGTAAGAAAGATAGCCGGCATGTACATCATGCTCACCAAGCGTGGCCCTATCTTTTTAGCAGATGCCACCATTAACTTCAATCCACGTGCAGATGAACTGGCTGATATTACACAGCTGGTTGCAAAAGAAGTGCGTTCATTTGGTATTACACCCAGAGTAGCCATGCTCAGTTATTCAAACTTTGGCAGCAGTGATTCATCTGAAGCAAAGCTGGTAGCACGTGCACGGGAAATTGTGAAAGAACGTGAGCCTAATCTGGTGTGTGATGGTGAAATACAACCCATCGTGGCATTCAATAAAGATATTCTTAAAGAAAATTATCCGTTTAGTGAATTGGTGAGCGGTGCACCCAATGTACTCATCTTCCCCAATCTTGCCAGCAGCAATATTGCCTATAACTTGTTACAGGAGTTGGGAGATGCAGATGCAATAGGCCCCATCTTACTTGGATTGAAAAAGCCAGTTCATATTTTGCAATTAGGCAGCAGTGTGCGTTCGATATTTAATATGGTCTTGATTGCCGTAGTAGATGCGCAACAGAAAACCAAAGTAAATACAGAAGAGGAAATTAAAAAGAGTGCATGGTGGAGACGATTTAAAAAAGTGAGTCATGATATGTAGGTAAGAAGACCACGGTCAACGGTCCATAGACCACAGTAGTGAAACAAATTCAAAAGTTAACTATCAATAATAGAGTATCCGCTGTGGATTGTCTACAGTCGACAGTTCACGGAGGATGATACTGGTTTATTATTAACTATGAAATATAGTCCACGGCTATGGACCATCAACTGTGGTCTGTGGACTAATTGATATTTCCCTATCTTCATTCTATGAATTTTTTTACACATCTTGGCCGCTATCTCCTGATGATTAAAGGAATGTTTACCCGCCCTGAAAATATGCGTTTGTACTGGAAAGAACTCATGCACCAGTGCAATGAAATAGGTGTACGTTCCATTGGTATTGTTGTTATCATATCTGTTTTTCTGGGAGCGGTAACAACCGTGCAAACAGCCTATCAATTAGTAACACCTTTAATTCCCAAAACTACCATTGCCATCATTGTAAGAGATAATATTATTCTTGAATTAGCACCCACACTCATTTGCGTGGTACTTGCAGGTGTAGTGGGTTCACGTATTGCAAGTGAACTGGGTAATATGCGCATCAGTGAGCAGATAGATGCATTGGAAATTATGGGCATCAATACAAAAACCTATTTAATACTTCCCAAAATTGTAGCAGCATTAATTGTTGTTCCCTGTTTGGTAATTGTTGCGGCAGTACTTGGTATATGGGGCGGAAAAGTAGCGGGAGAAATATCCGGCATCTTACCACCTGAAATATACAACCAGGGATTGCTGGAAGATTTTATTCCTTACAACGTATTTTTTGCCATGAGTAAAGCCTATACTTACGCCTTTATCATTTCAAGTATACCTGCATACTATGGATATCATGTGGAAGGAGGATCATTGGAAATAGGAAGAGCAGGTACCAAATCAGTAATTGTAAGTTGTATCCTTATTCTTTTGGCAGATTATGCACTGGCAGCAATCTTACTGTAAATTCAAACTATGAAGCCTTCAGGAAAATTATTTTACCTGCTCAGTCTTTTGCTCATTGTTGCAAATGTGTATATATTTTTAAACCGTAATGCGTATTTATACATAAAACAATCTTCTTACAATGAGCTGTATCAGCCATTTGCAGGTAAAGGCATAAAGGATATTACAATTTCAGGAAACAAGGCAACACTTTACCTGGCGGGATTTAACAACAATATCACCTGGAAAATAAAAGCAGATTCATTATTAATCAAAGAACAAAGAGCACCGCTTGAATTTGAATTAAAAGAAAACCTGCATAAATACACCTTTATACCTGATGATACATCCACACAGCCCTTTATTTGCCTGATGGATTACTCACGTGGCAGAGTTTATGAAGCGGCGGGTAATTCAGCAAGCACAAACACTGCTTTACGCTATTGTTCGCTGCCTTTTATTTCATACAATAATAAATGGAACTATACTTATAATTACATACCTGATGATGAAATTGCGGCCTCTGAAAAAATACTTCAGCAGGAGGTATTTGTGAATGAAAACGATGCTGATACCGTTAAATTCAAAAAGATAGCCCGTTTTGTTTATACATCACTCAAACCTTACACAGGAATACCTCCTGATTCATTACTCATAAAAACACCTTACGGGCAATTCAAATCTATCCGTGCAGGAAATACCAAAGTATGGTGCAGTAATTTTTCAATATTGCTAAATTATTTCTGTACCCTTTCCGGACTTAAAATCAGACCTGTTGGTTTTTTGGGACCATTTAAAACTATATCACTCGGGTCACATGCCGCAAATGAAATTTATATTTCTGAACTGGGTGGCTGGGTGTATACTGACCTTACAAACAATATGATTTTTGTTAAAGACCAAACAGGTAACTATTTAAATACCGCAGATATACTATACCAGAAAAGCTTACCGGCTATACCTGCATTAACCACCTTTAAATTCGGAGAAGACAGTATTTACGCTGAAAACATAAGCAACCCTGAATTACTGTATGGTGGAAAAGAAACAGAGTTGCTGTTTCCTTACGAATATAACCCGGCAGAATTATATTCACTTCCAAATAAAGTAAATCGTTATCTAACTGAAGATGCATGGTTTGAAGTTTATACAAATAAGGTTCATTACAGCAATAAATACTTTTACCTGAAACAGTTTTTATTCTTTAGCTTAGTTGTATCACTTGGCTTATCGGTACTCGTTTTTTTATGGAATAAAAAAATAAAATGATTGAAATAAAAAATATTATTAAAGGATTTGCAGATAAAACTGTTATTAATGATGTAAGTGCCGTATTTGAAACAGGAAAATGCAATCTCATCATTGGTGCAAGCGGCAGCGGTAAAACAGTATTGATGAAGTGTTTAGTAGGTTTGTTTGAGCCCGATAGCGGTACCATAAAGTATGATGGTGATAGTTTTACGGAGATGAATGATGAGCAGCGTAAAGCCATCCGTCAGCAGATAGGTATGCTGTTTCAGGGCAGCGCCTTGTTTGACAGTATGACGGTGGAGCAAAACGTAATGTTTCCGTTGGATATGTTTACAAAGCTCACGCTCAAACAAAAACATGAACGGGTAAATGAAGTACTTGCAAGAGTAAACCTAACAGGTGCCAATAACAAATTTCCTTCTGAAATAAGTGGCGGTATGAAAAAACGTGTAGGTATAGCACGGGCCATTGTACTCAATCCCAAGTTTTTATTTTGCGATGAACCCAATAGCGGACTGGATCCAAAAACATCATTAGTTATTGACAAACTCATTAAAGAAATTACCATTGAGTATGGCATGACCACCGTGGTAAACACACATGATATGAACAGTGTGATGGAAATTGGCGATAATATTCTTTTCATGCATCAGGGTCATAAAGAATGGAGCGGCACCAATAAAGATATTATCTTCAGCAAAAATGAAGAGCTCAATAAATTCATCTTTGCTTCTGAATTTTTACAGGATGCCAAAGACATGCGCATGCTGGAAGCTAAAGGGAAAATAAGTGATGACCGGAACATGGATGAAATGATTAAATAGATCACAGTTGACAGCGCACAGATGACAGCCGTTACTTTCAACTGTCATCTGTCAACTACAAAATACATGAATTATAAATCAATATTTATTAGCTTTATTTTTCTTACTTCATTGCCTTTACTTGCACATGAGTTTTGGCTGGAGCCGCAGCAATATATTTTTTCCAGAGGAGACGAAATCAATATTCGTTTAAAAGTGGGCGAAGGTTTTAAAGGTGAAAACTGGAACGGCAACAGCGATAAAATCAATTTTCTGCATTTATTTTATGGCGATGTTATTGATTCATCACTCAACAAACACATCAGTGAAGAAAAAGGGGATTCACTGCAGTTGAGCATGTTTGAAGAAGGAACAGTGATGCTGGTGTTTAACAATATCAATTCATTTATTGAGCTGGAACCGAAAAAGTTTGAAGATTATCTTATTGAAGACGGCTTAACCAACGCATTGGATTATCGCCGGCAAAATAATGAAACGGATAGTACGGGCAGAGAATATTACCAGCGTTCTGTAAAAACAATTGTGCAGGTGGGTGCTGTAAAAACAGATAGCTATAAAAAACAAACGGCACTCCCGTTAGATATTATTCCGCAGTCACATCCTTATGCTGTAAAGGGCAAGCAACAAATGAGCATCAGGATTCTCTTTAATAAAGTGCCACTCATTAATCAAAAAATACGTGTGTGGCATAAAATGCCTGATGCAGTTACAGATTCTGCTTACACCAGCAATGATAATGGTGAAATCAGTTTTACAATTGAACCAAAGGGTGAATGGATGGTGAGTTGTGTAAACATGATACGTCTATCCGATGATCCCAAAGCCCAATGGCAAAGCTATTGGGGCAGTTGTACATGGGGTTATACCGGACGAAATGTATTTAGCGACAGAAGCAGATGAACGGATGAAAGAGTAAGTACGGGATACGAAGTACGAGGTTTGAAGTAGGATGGTTGCGTTCTTATAAGTTTCCTGAACATTTTGAGCGATGAAGTTTGCTTTCCGGTCGGCCGGCGCAACCGTCTCACCAGAAAACCTGCACCTTGCTGAACATAAAAAAATTCATTAACTTATTTACTGATGAATAACTGCCCCACCTGATGTTTGATAGCAACAAATCTTCAATCGTCAATCTAAAATCTTCAATCTTTTCCCCCTTATCTTTGCGCCACTAAAAACGCATTCCATATGAGCATCATGGTGAATAAGAATTCCAAAGTAATCGTTCAGGGTTTTACGGGTACAGAAGGTACGTTTCATGCCACACAAATGATTGAATACGGTACCAATGTGGTAGGAGGTGTTACTCCCGGCAAAGGCGGTACTACGCATTTGAATAAACCGGTATTCAATACTGTGGAGGATGCTGTAAAGCAGGCCGGCGCTAATGTGAGCATCATTTTTGTACCTCCGGCTTTTGCAGCCGATGCGATTATGGAAGCAGCCAATGCAGGTATTGAATTGGTCGTATGTATTACTGAAGGCATTCCCGTGCAGGATATGGTGAAGGCAAAGAATTTTCTGGCCGGCACTAAAACTAGATTGATAGGGCCTAACTGTCCGGGTGTGATAACAGCCGGTGAATGTAAAGTGGGTATTATGCCCGGCTTTGTATTCAAGCAGGGCCGTGTAGGTATAGTGAGTAAGAGTGGCACCCTCACTTATGAAGCGGCCGACCAGGTAGCAAAAGCAGGCTTGGGCGTTTCAACGGCTGTGGGTATAGGTGGCGACCCCATCATAGGCACTACAACTAAAGAAGTATTGGAATTATTTATGAATGATGATGATACAGATGCAGTGGTGATGATTGGTGAAATTGGTGGTGGCATGGAAGCAGAAGCAGCACGCTGGTATAAAGAAAATGCAAAGAAACCGGTGGTTGGTTTTATTGCCGGACAAACAGCACCTCCCGGCCGTCGTATGGGTCATGCAGGAGCAATCATTGGTGGTGCTGAAGATACTGCAGCTGCTAAAATGCAAATCATGAGTGAGTGCGGCATCAATGTAGTAGCCAGTCCTGCTGATATTGGAAAAACGATGGCAGCGGTACTCAACAAATAAGAAAAGAACATGCTTATAAAAACGAAGCCCCGGTTTAACACGGGGCTTTTTGCTTATAGGTTGTTTTTACTCAATATTATCAGTCGTTGTAATTTAGAATAAAATTGCTGAGCTCTGTTTTGCTGCTGCCAAAGCTAAACACATCATTCACCATAAAATAGTTGTTACGATCTGTGGTATAACGATAGGCAAACTTGGCCAGTTCCAGTTTGTTTTGTTCAAAACTCATTTGCTGCATCAACTCACGCACCTGTGCACTGCTCACACCATTGTTGGGCAATGTTGATTTAAGCATATTGAGTTTGTTATCATCAAAGCCTTCACGCTGTATCATTTGCTTTAATTGTTGAAAACTGTTATTATCCATGGGTTGATCTCTCCTGCCGTTATTCCAGCCACCATTGTTCCAACCACCGTTATTATTCCATCCACCATTATTCCAGTTATCATCCCATCTGTTATCAATGGTTTGTTCATCAACAAATACTCTGCCAAATCGGTTTATGAGTATGTCTGTGTGCATACCTTGTCTTAATGTAAGATTTACATTATAGATCAAATCACCATTGCGGTTATTACCCCATCCCCTGCCTTTGTCATCACGATCACGGTCACGGCCACGATTATTACGATTCATCAAATAGATTTGTATACGATGCATACCGGGGTTAAGGTGACTGATGCGTATTTCATTGTTTTGATCCTGCATCCACTGTCCGTTAATCATTACACGTACCGGTCTGTTGGCTAAACTGGTTACACTCATACGGGTTTGATTCCAGTTATTGCGGTTATTGTTATTAGGTCCCCATTGTGCAAAAGCAATAACAGTGGTAAACAACATTGTAATAAGGGTAAACATTCGTTTCATAAAACCTCCTTTGTTTTTATGTACAGATGACAAAGCAGATGCCATAGCAGCATGCTATTCATTAAAGATGTGTTAAAGGAAAAAGCGACAGCTTTTTATATAGTCAAGTAGTTGCCTTTGCTTTTTATTTACAAACCGATTTGTGTAATCACAAGCAATGCTGCATCTCAACAACACAATAAAATTGTTTTACCTTACATTCAAATAAAAAACACATGCGTTTGAAACAACTCATTCTGGCTAATCTTTTACTCTTTGCTTTTACAGCTATACATGCGCAATCTAAATTCAACTACACCAATGCCTGGAAAAAAATAGACCAACTGATCAATAAAAAAGGACTGCCGGAGAGTGCATTGAAAGAAATACAAACTATTTATACCAATGCCAAAAAAGAAAAAAACAATGCCCAGCTCATCAAAGCCCTCATCTTCCGCATTTCTATTCAGCAGCAAAAAGAAGAAGCGGCAGATGTAAAAACAATCAAAGATTTAGAAAAAGAAATACCGCAACTCACCGGCGCTGCACAAAGCATTGTTCAAAGTTTATTAGCCGAAGCGTATTGGACATTTCTGCAAAATAACCGCTGGAAATTTTACAACAGAACCAATACAAGTGCTGCATTTAAAAAAGAAGACATCAACACATGGACACTTAATGACCTGCATCAAAAAATTGCAGCTTTATACCTGGCATCCATTCAAAATGAAAAACTGTTGCAGCAAACGTCGCTGCAAAGTTTTGAACCCATCATCATTAAAGGCAATATGCGGGCTTTGCGACCTACTTTGTTTGATCTACTCGCCCACCGTGCATTGGATTATTTTGAAAATGATGAGTGGGGCATCACCAAACCACAACAATCATTTGAAATAGATGCACCGCAGGCTTTTGCCGCAGCAGCTACTTTTCTTCAATGGAATATTACCAGCAATGATGCTGCATCACTGCACCATAAAGCATTGCTGGTATTACAAAAATTAATAGCATTTCATAAAAATGATGCGGTTAAAGATGCACTGGTTGATGTGGATATACGCCGTATTGAATTTGTAAACCGCTATTCTACACTTGACAATAAAAATGAACTGTACAGAAAAGCATTGCAGCGGTTAAGAACTGAATATGCTGCTTCACCTTTCTCCACACAAGCTGTTTACTTGCTGGCACAGGATTATGCCAACTATGCGCAGACCTATGATTTTACCAAAAACAAAATAAATGATGAAACCAACCCACGCTGGTATTATCAAAAAGCTGCAGCTCTTTGTAGAGAAATAGTAAAAGAAAAAACAGAGAGCGAAGGAAAAGTAAATTGCAGCAACCTGCTGCGGCAAATTGAAGCAAAAGACGTTCAACTCACTATAGAGCAGGTGAATCTGCCCGATCTGCCTTTCAGAACTTTGGTGCGTTTTAAAAACAGCAGTAAGCTGTGGTTTCGCATTGTAAAAAAAGAAATCAACCCTTTACAAACAGAACGGGAAGATTACTGGGATGAAGCGTATTGGAAAAAAATTACAGCATTGAAACCTCTTCAGCAATTTGCACAAGCGTTACCCGTGCAGGAAGATTACCAGCAGCACACTGCAGAAATAAAAATGCCTGCATTGCCCTCGGGTACGTATTTAATCATCGCCAGCACAGACGAACAGTTTTCCATTAAAGACAATATTCTCACTGCTCAGTATGTGCACATCAGCTCCATTGCATGGCTGCACCATCAAAATGATTTTTTTGTACTGAACCGAAATACAGGAGCACCACTGGCAAAATCAGCAGTGCAAATATGGGACATTGGATATGATTATAACACCAGCACTTACATTAATAAAAAAGCAGAGCGTTATACTACTGATGCCAATGGTTATTTTGAACTCATAACACAAGATATCAATAACAACCTGAGCAAAAGACTGGAAATCACAACAGGGAATGACCGCTTGTTTATTGATGACAATGTTTACACCTACAGAAATGATAACAAACGGGAAACGGATGAAATCAAAAACAGAAGGGTGTTTTTATTTACAGACAGAAGTATTTACCGTCCCGGTCAAACCGTTTATTTTAAAGGCATCATCACTACAACCGATGCAGTAACCGGCAAACCGAAAGTAGTAAGCAACCTGAAAACAAAAATTCTTTTATTTGATGCCAATTATCAAAAAGCAGATAGCATCAATGTAACCACTAACGAATTTGGTTCATACAGCGGTACTGTTGTTTTACCACAAGGCGGCATGAATGGCATTTTCAGATTAAGAGATGAAGTGGTGAATAACGAAACTCAATTTTCAGTAGAAGAATACAAGCGTCCGAAATTTTATGTGGACTATCAACCGGTAAAAGAAAGTTTTAAAGTAGCAGATCAAATAAAACTCACCGGTAATGCCAAAGCATATGCAGGCAACAATATTGACAATGCAATTGTAAAATACCGTGTGGTGCGTGAACCAAGGCTACTCTATCCATGGTTGTGCCGACGCTGGGGATGGCCGCCTGTTGAAAGCAAAGAAATTACACATGGCGAAACCACCACAAAAGCAGATGGCAGTTTTGAAATTGTATTTACTGCAGAACCTGATAAACTGGTGCGTAAAGAGTTACTTCCGGTGTTTGATTACAAGATTATTGCTGATGTAACTGATGTAAATGGTGAGACAAGAACAGGCGAAACCACCATCAGCGCCGGATATACTTCATTGAAATTAAATGTTACTGTACCACAGGGTGAACTAATCACCGGCAACACATTAAAAGAACTCAACATCTCCACACAAAATATGATGGGTGCATTTGTGAAAACAAGAGTACAGGTAAGCATATACAAACTGGATGCACCTTCCCGTTTAATCCGTGAGCGTTACTGGCAGCAACCGGATGTATTTGTAATGAGTGAAGCTGACTACCTCAAGGATTTTCCCAATGATGAATACAGCAATGAAACAGAAAAAGAAAACTGGAAACGATTAGAACGGGTGTATGAACAAATGGACACGTCAACAGCCAATCAAAAATATACCTTCAGCAATCTGCAATTAAATAACGGCTGGTATGTGATTGAAGTATCTGCAAAAGACAAAGAAGGCAACGACATAAAACAACAAGCCTATGTGCAGGTAACCGATGGTCAAACCAACAGCCCCAACTATGTATGGTCATTACCCGGCAGCACCACAGCAGAGCCCGGCACCACCGCTACCATTGAATTGGGAAGCAGTGCAGCAGATGTATTTTTGATTGAGCAACAGACAAAAGAAAACAAATCAACCTTCAACTTTCTTACACTGAATAACGAACAACGAAAAAAAGAACTGCCTGTTACAGAAAACGACCGTGGTGGATTAGCATTCAGTTATGTATTCATTAAACACAACCGTGTTTTTACGTTTAGCAGACAGATCAATGTGCCGTGGACGAACAAAGAACTGAAGATCAATTTTGAAACCTTTCGTGATAAAACATTACCCGGCAGTAACGAAGAATGGAAAATCAAAATAAGTGGCAGCAAAGGTGAAAAAGTAGCGGCTGAATTATTAGCCAGTGCTTATGATGCATCACTGGATCAGTTTAAACCCCACCAATGGAATCAACCTGCATTGTTTAATAACACAGCAGTTGCAAATAACTGGAGAAAGGGCGGTTTCAGACAGATTGATTTTTGGAAGAAAGAATGGTTTGAACGTAATAATTTGAGTTTTAATAAACAATATGATGTTCTTGAAGATGCATTTGATTTTTACAGAAGCACGCCCAGACATACGAAATTGCCGAAAACTGTATTAAAAATGGAAGAGGGGAATATACAAGGGGTATCTGGTGATGTCACTTTCATGAATGCAGCAGGAAATCCCGGTTCGGCTCCTCAAGTTAAAATAAGAGGAAACGCTTCACTAGGCAATAATGAAAATGTACTGCTAATTATTGATGGAGTTGTAATGACAAAGGAAGATATGGATCGCCTAAATCCAAATGATATCCTTGAAGTCACTATATTAAAAGAAGAAACAGCCATTTCTTTATATGGTACAAGAGGTGCAGGTGGTGCTATCTTGATTAAAACAAAAAAATCGAATCAACAAACGAACAACGTACAAATCCGCAAAAACTTTTCTGAAACTGCTTTCTTCTTTCCGCAATTACAAACCGATTCAACAGGGGCTGTCATCTTAAAATTCACCATGCCCGAAGCGCTTACCAAATGGAAAACGCAGGTGCTGGCACATACAAAAGATTTGTCAACCGGTTTCATACAAAAAGAAACCATCACACAAAAAGAATTGATGGTACAGCCATTTGCACCACGTTTCCTGCGTGAAGGCGATCGGTTTGAATTCACTGCCAAGATTACCAACTTAACAGATAAAGAACTTACAGGCAACAGTCAGCTTCAATTTTTAAATGCAGCTACACTGCAACCCGTAGATGCCTGGTTTCAAAACCTTACACCCTTTCAATATTTTACCGTTGCTGCCGGACAAAGCACCGTTGTAAAATTCAGAACAGAAGTACCCTTCAATTTTAATGAAGCCGTTACTTACAGAATCATAGCTAAAGCAGCCAATCAAACAGATGGCGAAGAAATGACCTTGCCTGTGCTTACCAATCGCATGCTGGTTACAGAATCATTACCGCTCCACATGCGTGGTGAAGGTGTAAAGAACTTTTCGTTTACTAAATTACTCAATACAAATTCTCCAACATTACAACATCACAAATTCACCATTGAGTTTACGAGCAACCCTGTGTGGTATGCGGTACAGGCATTGCCTTATATGATGGAGTATCCGTATGAATGTGCTGAGCAAACATGGAATCGGTTTTATGCCAATGCACTCGCCACACATATTGTTTCAAAAATGCCCCGCATCAAAGCAGTGTTTGAACAATGGAAAACAAAAGATACATCTGCGTTACTCAGCAACTTGCAGAAAAATGAAGAATTAAAATCCGTATTGCTGGAAGAAACGCCCTGGGTATTGCAGGCAAAGAGCGAAGAGCAGCAAAAGAAAAACATTGCCTTGCTCTTTGATATGGTGCGCATGAGCAAAGAGCTGAACAAAGCCATGCAACAGTTAACAGAGATGCAGTCAGCCAATGGTGGTTTTGTATGGTTCAAAGGCGGACCAGATGATCGCTATATTACCCAATACATTCTTACAAGCATTGGTCATTTAAAACAACTCAACGCCTGGCCCGCAGCACAGGTGCAGCAGTTGAATGCGATGGTGAGCAAAGCCATTCCCTATCTCGATAAAAAATTAAAAGAAGATCATGACAACCTGATAAAGTATAAAGTAAAACTCAGTGCCAATCATATCAGCAATACACACATTCAATATTTATACATGCGCAGCTTCTTTAAATCCATCGCTCAAACTAAAGGCACTGCAGCAGCTTATACTTATTATTACAAACAGGCACAACAGTACTGGCTGCAGCAAAGCCGCTATATGCAGGGCATGATTGCATTAACGCTGAGCAGAGCGGGTGATGCAAAGACTTCAACCGCTATTGTACAATCAATCAAAGAACATGCGCTGTTCAATGAGGAAATTGGTATGTATTTTAAAGACATGGGCAATGGTTACTATTGGTACCAGGCACCGGTAGAAGCACAGTCGCTCATGATGGAAGTGTTTAGCGAAATTGCAAAAGACAACAACGCCGTGAATGATTTAAAAACATGGCTGCTCAAACAAAAGCAAACACAAAACTGGAAAACCACCATCGCTACGGCTGAAGCCTGTTATGCATTGTTACTGCAGGGAACCGACTGGACTGCCACAGAAAACATTGTAGAAATAAAAGCAGGCAATCAAACATTTTCTTCCTCCCCCTCGGGGGGAGGTCAGGTGGGGGCTACGGAAGCAGGCACGGGTTATATGAAGAGAAGTCTGGAAGGCACAATGGTGACACCGCAAATGGGGAATATTTCAGTGAAAATCACAAATAACAAAACACAAGAATCAACATCAAATACTCCTGCCTGGGGCGCTGCATACTGGCAATACTTTGAAAACTTAGACAAGATCACTTCGGCAGCAACGCCGCTGCAATTGCAAAAGAAGTATTTTATACAACGCACTACTGCAAAAGGATTGGTATTAGAACCGGTGGATGAAACCACCGCAGTAAAAGTGGGTGATCAATTAAAAGTGTGGATTGAGTTGCGTGTGGATCGCAACATGGAGTATGTACACATGAAAGACATGCGTGCCAGTTGTATGGAACCCGTGAATGTTTTAAGCACGTACAAATGGCAGGATGGTTTGGGCTATTACGAAAGCACCAAAGATGCCAGCACCAATTTCTTTTTTAACTGGTTACCCAAAGGCACGTATGTGTTTGAATACCCTGTACGCATTACACATGCAGGTACGTATAGCGCAGGCATTACCAGCATCCAATGTATGTATGCGCCGGAGTTTACGAGTCATAGTGAAGGTGTGCAGGTGAAGGTGGTGGAGTGAGTTGAATCTTCTGCAAACGTTTCTAATCGTTTGCAGAAGGATTGGATTAAGCTAATGAGAACCTTCCTTTGCCGGCAGGAAGGTCTAAAAAAGTATAACATTTAATAATTCAATTTCAATAACTTTTAAAAGCAATGAGTGCGTGTACTAACGTGAATCATTGTGTTGTGTACAATAAAATGAAGACCCTACTTTTCATTATTTTTAGTTTAACATTGTTTTCCTGTAATCAAAGACCGACAAAAGCTTTGGTAACAGAGAATTTTAAATATTCTGCTTACTCTTGGCATATTAATCCACAGATTGACACTTTTGAATTTTACTTAGCACACTATATAGACATTAACAAAAGCGGACACTTTATTTTAATGCGACACGACAGTTTTATGGACACCCAGAAATATTTTGAAGGTGACATTAGCAATACTCTATTCAAACTTATTGACTCAACATTTCGTAGTGAAGACTTTAAAACAGACTATTCCTGGAAAGTGGATGGTGGTTTTACATATGACGGCTTTACCTATTGCATTGACTATAAAAAAGCAGACAATAACAACAGAAAGAAAATTCAATTTATACCAAACAATAGTCCTCAACAAATTAAAACCCTCATTACTATACTTGATAGTGTCATTTTTCGAGCGACAAAGGCTTCTGACTCAATAAACCTAAAGGAATACTCAGAACAACTAAAACAATTATACATTACTGAATCAGGACCTTTGCCAAAAATTGAAAAGTTACCACCGACATTTGAACCTGTTAAAATTAAGTAATGACCTTTACTGCACACAACATTGCATTTATATTATTTCGGCGGACTGATAACGCCGCTTAAACTGTGTGCTGCTATTATCTTCTTGCTCAGCCCTACGTTATAAATTGAGTAATTGAACAAATAATGAATAGTTGTATTTTACAGCAGCATCTGTAGCTGGCTTACAGATTTCAAATTCTGAAACTAATACATATGCTGCAACGGTAGCAGTCATTTGAAATACCACCCTCAAACAAATTAAAATCATTTAAAGCCAATGCAAAATCTCAACGTAAAAAGAATTGAACAAATTGATGCCTTGAGGGGCTTTGCATTATTTGGTATCATTATGACCCACATGTTTGAAGGGTTTCTGGCCAGTATGACACCGCCGCAGTATGTGGGATTTAATATTTTATACCCTGTAGACAGCTTTTCTCAAATTGTCATTCAAAACCTGTTTATTGGAAAATTTTATGCAATATTTTCAATGCTTTTTGGACTAAGTTTCTACTTAATATTAGACCGGAAAAAAGATTCCGGTTCTTTGAAATTTATCCGGAGATTGGCGTTGTTATTCTTCATCGGTTTTATTCACCATATTCATTACAGAGGTGATTTTTTGACCGTCTATGCAGTCTTAGGTTTAGCGTTGGTGCTTTTCAGAAAAGTTCCTGATAAAATCATTTTGTTTCTTGGATTATTTCTTGCCTTCAACGGACCTTCGATAATAACAAAAGCCATCGCATTCATTCAGAAATCAAAACAGGAAACGGTCCACACCATAAAAGAAACGAAAAACACAACTGCCATTAAATCAACTGATAACCCAGTTACAAAAGCAACTGCTTATTTTGATTTGATACTTAAAGGTGAATATCGAAAACTACTTGCGTCTAACAGCACTACGGGCTTTTACAATAAATACGATTTCCTGAAATTCAGTGGCCGATTATGGGTGATACCGGGATTATTTTTGTTAGGACTTTGGATAGGTCGAAAAAAATGGCACGAACAAATAGACAAAATACCATTGTTTAAGATCATTTTATATTCAGCGTTAACAGGAATACCACTTACAGTAATAAGTTATTATTTTTCGCAACAGTCAAACACTGAATTTATTCGCTATATAGGCTCAGTTGCCAAAGATGCCTCCAATATTTTTATGCCTCTTTTATATATCGTTTTTTTCCTTTCTTTATTCAACTATAGGAGTACAAATAAAATTGCCGGCCTATTGATACCAGTGGGTAAAATGGGACTTACAACCTATGTATTACAATCTGCTTTTGGAGTTTTTATTTTTTATGGTTACGGATTAGGCCTGTTACTTAAATTATCCGGAACAGCGGCACTCGGACTTGGATTGTTATTTTTCCTTATACAGATATTGTTTAGCAAATGGTGGTTTAAACAATTTAAATTCGGACCTCTTGAGTGGCTTTGGAGAAGTGGAACAAATGGAAGTTGGCTACAATTTAAGGTTAAGGAAGTACTAAGCACAACAAACGGTTAACCTTGATTTTGCCAATTATGGGGCTGTACCTTAAAACAATCAACAGCGATAGTACAACCGTACTTTCGTTCGGGGCTAGACGATTAAAAAATTCCGCTCCAACAGTAATACCTATACTATAGCGTTGATTAATCCGCCATACTCCATATTGCTGGAAAGTACACACATCAACTTTAGACCCATTTAAACCCATACACCTGCACAAAGTCAAACTAAAAATTAAATACTTATGAGATTTGTGATTTTTATATGTATTACGCTGGCAACTGTAAGCTGTAAAAAAAGTAAAGAGCCTGCGATCGAGCCTAAAGTCTACCCAGAATTTGTAAACGGAACAATCGACTATCAAAGCAGACAACGGAAATACATCTTACACATTCCTTCATCGTATGACGGAACAAAAGAAGTACCTCTGGTAATATTCCTGCACGGTGGTGGGGGAAACGCCCAAAATGCACAGGGATTTACAAATTTTAATCAAGTATCAAAAAACAATGGCTTTTTAATGGTGTATCCACAGGGGTTTTTTGAGGCAAGTGCCAACAGTTTTGTTTGGGCTGATGGACGTGGGTTGGCTCCGGATATACTGGGCATTGATGACGTGGGATTTATTGATAATTTGGTCACAGCATTAAAAAATGAATATAAAATAAACGCTAAAAAAGTATACCTCTGTGGCTTTTCGAATGGAAGTTTTTTAACACAAAAAATTGCATTTGAAAAGAACACGCAGTTTGCAGCCATCGGAACACTTGGCGGTACAATGAACCTGAGCCTGTTTAATTCCGGCAATCCCAACAGAGCTATTCCAATGATGTTTGTTTTTGGAACAGCAGACCCATTGGTTCCTTATAATGGTGGCGTAGTTACAGGGTCAAATACGGCACCCGTCGTGGGCATCGAACAAGCTGTGAATTATTGGGTAACAAAAAATCAATGTCAAACAATTCTTCCTCCGGTTGATTTGCCCAATACAAACACAACTGATAATTCAACTGTAACTGTTTTTGAATATATAAATGGCATCAAAGGTTCAAAAGTGAAATTTTATAAAGTCATTAATGGCGGGCATACGTTTCCCGGTGTAAAGGTTCCCAACCAAACAACACTTGGAGAAACTAACTTAGATATTTCAGCCAGTCAGGAATTGTGGGATTTTTTCAAACAGTTTGAATTATAAAGACAGTATTAATAAAGTCATTATTCACGCTACTGCAGTCTTACGAGCCAGCATGGTGCAAAACATCGCCAATAAACTAAACAAGCACATTCTTTGTTTAAGCAACTTTTTTACAAACTACACCCTCCCCTATTTCAATTTTTCAATTGCCCTGCTTTCAATAATTTCACGCTTTCATGCAAGGCAACAACTCCATACTGCAATCGCCCATTGAATACCTCAAAGGTGTGGGGCCGCTGCGTGCAGATCTATTGAAGAAAGAATTGCATATTTTCACTTTTGCCGATTTACTGGAGCATTTTCCCTACCGGCATCTGGATAAAACTAAAGTAGATGCCATTGCTGCCATCAGCTTTGATCAGGATTTTGTACAGGTAAGAGGCAGACTGATAGATATAGAAGTCATCGGTGCCAGCCGTGGTAAGCGCTTGGTGGCACATGTAAAAGATGCAACAGGTGTACTGGAACTGGTTTGGTTTCAGGGCATTCAATGGGTGCAGAAACGGTTGAACATCGGGAGTGATTACCTCGTTTTTGGCAAGCCCTCCTTCTTCATGAGCAAGCCGCAAATCACCCATCCGGAAATAGATGTGCTCACACCTGAAAATGCAGAAGGCAAAAACGTACTGGAGCCCATCTATTCCACTACTGAAAAACTTAAAGCCAAAGGATTAAACGGAAGAACCATTGGCAAACTCACGGCTGCTTTACTACCGCAGGTGCATGAAAAAGATATCCCTGAAATATTGCCGGATGCCATTGTGCAAAAACTCAAATTGCCGCATCGTTACAAAGCGTATCTGCACCTGCATTTTCCACCGGATGCAGAAGCGTATGAAGCCGCATTAAAACGGTTGAAGTTTGAAGAGTTGTTTCTGGCACAGGTGCGCATGGCTTTGATAAAAAGCAACCGACATCGTTTCAGCAAAGGAATTGTGTTTGATAAAGTAGGTGATTTGTTTAATGAATTCTACAACAAACATCTCCCCTTTCAACTCACGGGTGCACAAAAACGGGTGATTAAAGAAATCCGTCAGGATACAGCACGTGGGCATCAAATGAATCGGTTATTGCAGGGTGATGTAGGCAGCGGAAAAACGATGGTAGCACTCTTAACCATGTTACTGGCGGCAGACAATGGGTATCAAAGCTGCCTCATGGCGCCAACTGAAATACTGGCGCAGCAGCATTACAACAGTATTTCAAAGCTCTTACAACCTATGGATGTGAACGTGGGCTTGCTCACAGGTTCTACGCCTAAAAAAGAAAGGGACGTGTTATTGAAAGCGTTGACTGAGGGCAGCATGCCCATCATCATTGGCACCCATGCATTGATTGAGGATAAAGTGCAGTTTAAAAATTTAGGTCTTTCTATAGTGGATGAGCAGCATCGCTTTGGTGTGGCACAGCGGGCTGAGTTGAAATTGAAAGGTGACATGCAACCGCATATATTGGTGATGACGGCCACGCCTATTCCACGTACCATGGCCATGACGGCTTATGGTGATTTGGATTACAGTGTGATGGATGAATTGCCACCGGGCCGAAAACCGGTTACAACCGTTCACCGTTTGGAACATGCAAGACCAGCAGTGATGGATTTTGTAAAACAGGAAATTGCCAAAGGCAGACAGGCTTATTTTATTTATCCGCTTATTGAAGAAAGTGATAAACTGGATTTCGAAAACCTCATGAAAGGATATGAAGAGGTGAAAGCGTTTTTTCCGGAGCCGCAGTACTACATCAGTATGGTACACGGCAGGCAAAAACCCGAAGTAAAGGAAACCAATATGATGCGGTTTAAAACAGGTGATACACAAATCATGGTTTCCACTACGGTAATTGAAGTGGGAGTAGATGTGCCCAATGCCAGTGTAATGGTGATTGAAAGTGCGCAGCGGTTTGGTTTATCACAGTTGCATCAGTTGCGTGGAAGGGTGGGCAGAGGCAGTGAACAAAGTTTTTGCATTCTTTTAACGGGTAAGAAATTAACACAAGATGGCCGGGAACGGTTAAAGATCATGACAGCCACCAATGATGGTTTTTTAATAGCAGAGAAAGACCTGGAACTCAGAGGCCCCGGTGATATTGAGGGTACACGTCAGAGCGGAATGATGGACTTTAAACTGGCAAGTATTGTGAAGGATAAAGACATCCTTGTTACAGCAGCACACCTGTGTTATGAGTTGCTGGATGCAGACCCTGACTTAAGTTCGGCCGAAAATTTGCGGTTAAAGAAACATCTGTTGTCACAAAAAGGTAAAACGGAATGGAGTAAAGTGGCGTAATGAAAATAAACTGTGAGCCTCTCCGTTATAATGAGTAACTTACATTTAGCAAGACCGGAAATATTTTACATGAAGAAACATTTAGTCTTATTACTATTATTGAGCCTGCCCTTTATCACATCAGCACAACTCTATTTTACTGAAAATAAAGGACAGTGGGAAAATCAGGTATTGTTTAAAACAGATGCGGGCAATGGGTCTTTTTTTCTTACAAAGCAGGGCTATACCATCTTAATTCAGCATCCCAAAGATTATGAGCAGGCACAGGAGTTTTATCATGGTCACTTACACGACAGTACGCATGCACATAAAGGCAATCTTTCACTGCCCAAACAAATGCGCTCACATGCATATCGAGTAAAATTTCTGGGTGCCAATTTCAATACACAAATCATCAAAGAAAAACCGGTAAGCGGGCATGAAAATTATTATGTGGGTAATGATCCTTCCAAATGGGCAAGCGGTGTAAAACAATTTCAGGCTGTTACCTATAAAAATATTTATCCCAATGTTGACCTGCGGTATTATGTGCAGGATGACAAATTAAAATATGATTTAATCCTTGCGCCCGGTGCTGATGTTTCAAAAATTCAAATGCAGTATGAAGGTGCAGAAAAATTGCTCATTAAAAACAGTGAGCTTGTTGTAGGTACTTCAGTGGGTGATGCGGTGGAAGAAAAACCATTTACCTATCAATATGCAGCAGGCAAAAGAGAATATGTTACCTGCCGTTATAAAATAAATGGCTCCGTAGTGAGTTTTGATGTTAAGAATTATAACAGAGAAAGAACACTTATTATTGACCCTTCGCTTGTATTTTCTTCGTTTAGCCGCTCAGCCAATGCCAATTGGGGTTTTACAGCCACACCCGGGGCTGATGGAAGTTTTTTTGGCGGTGGTATTGCATCGCCCACAGGCTTTCCTGTTACTGCTGGTGCCATACAGAGTTCAGGTGGCGGGGGTTCCAATAATATTCCGCCGGATATTGCAATTATGCGTTTATCACCTGATGGCAGTACAAGAATTTATGCTACGTATTTAGGAGGCAGTGGATTAGAACAACCGCATAGTTTAATTGCAGACGCACAGGGAAATTTGGTAATTGCCGGACGAACCAACTCCAGCAACTTTCCTGTAGTAGGTGCAGTAGAAGGTACAAGAGGTGGCTATGACATATTTGTAACTAAAATCAACGCTTCGGGTACAGCCATTATTGGCAGTGTTATAATTGCCGGCAGTAATGATGATGGTGTAAATATTAACAGTGACCGTTCTGTGGGTCCGCAATCTTTGTTGCGTAATTATGGTGATGATGGAAGAAGTGAAGTAATACTGGATCAGAATAATAATATTTTACTCGCCTCCTGTACCAGAAGCGGAAACTTTTTTACACGTGGAGCTTTTCAAACCACAAATAGTGGAGGCCAGGATGGAGTTTTAATCAAACTCAATCAAAACTGTAATGCTGTAATTTGGAGCACTTACTTAGGTGGTGGTGGTGATGATGCTGCATTTGTACTTGCGCAACATCCCATTAACAGAGAGATTTTTGTAGCAGGCGGTACTTCAAGCAATAATTTACAGGGTACAAGTGCTGCTGTTTTACAACCGAATAATGCCGGAGGTGTTGCAGATGGTTTTGTAATGAATGTAATTGATAACGGAAACTCAGTAAGCGTAAGACGAACTACGTATGTGGGTACCAATCAGGTAGATATTATTTACGGTATTCAGTTTGACGCAAGAGGGTTTCCTTATGTAATGGGCACAACTTTGGGCACAATGACGCCTATTAATGCTACTTACTCCATAACCAATGCCAGACAGTTTATTGCCAAACTTGAACAGAACCTGTCGAATTATGTATACCGGACCACTTTTGGTACAGCAGGTGCTATAGCGCCCAATATTTCTCCCACAGCTTTTCTGGTAGATAATTGTGAAAACGTATATGTATCGGGCTGGGGTGGCGGTGCTAATACTTCATTTGGCAGCCCACCCTATCCCAGTGCCGGCACATCAGGCTTGCCTGTTACAGCAGATGCACGTCAGCCATTAACTGATGGAAGTGATTTTTACTTTTTTGTGCTGGCTAAAAATGCTACGGGTCAATTGTATGGAAGTTTCTTTGGTCAGCGTGGTGGTTTTGGCGGATTGGATCATGTGGATGGCGGCACCAGTCGTTTTGATACACAGGGCGTCATTTACCAGGCGGTGTGTGCCAATTGTAAAGCTGTTGATTCAGGATTACCGTTAGCAGCACCTTTCCCTATTACAGCAGGTGTATATGGCAATATTAATCCGGCTACTACCATTGGCGCCTGTAACCTTGGCATGGTAAAACTTCGTTTTGATTTAGCAGGTGTGGATGTATCCTTAAGAGCTGTAGGTGCAAGGCAATTAAATTTCTGTTTGCCCGCTACCATTGAGTTTGTTGATACAGTTGGTTTGGCAAAACAATATGTATGGGTGTGGGGCGATGGACAAAGAAGTGATACCACTACTCAAAACCCAATTCAACATACCTATACTACAACCGGTTTTTTTGATGTAAAAGTTTATGGCATTGATAGAAATTCATGTAATGAAGTGGATAGTGCTACCATGCGTATTCGTGTAACCACAGATAGTGTAGATGTGGATTTCGATTTTACCAGGCGGGGTTGCAACAGCTTAACCTTTGATTTTACCAATACAAGCGACAGGCTCACTTCAATTCCAAATTTTACACCACGTTCTTTTGCATGGGTATGGGGTGATGGCAGCAGAAATGATACAATTGCTGCTTTTGCTCCCAATCCCATCACGCATACTTTTCCTGCACCCGGTACGTATAACGTACGTTTAATTTTAATTGATTCAAATTTTTGTAATACGGGAGATTCATCGGCAATCATCAATTTTTCAGTGATTGATAATGTACGTCCCGGCTTCAGGGTTGATAATCTTTGTGTGCCAGGCAGAGTGAATATTACAGATACATCCTTTGGTGCACTTACGTATCTGTGGCAAAGCAGTGATGGGCAAACCTCAACCGATCCTATTCCGAATTTTAATTATACAACTCCGGGTACATACACCATTACCCAAACCGTATTCAATCCCAATACCTGTAACCAGCAGGCAACTACTACAAGAACCTTTGTGGCCAATGCTGAACCTGTGGCAGGATTTTTCTACAACCCCAACCCATCACAGGAAAATACACCCACACGTTTTACAAGTACGGCATCCAATGATGTAGTAAGGTGGCAATGGGATTTTGGTGACGGCAACACATCTACACAACGTGATCCTATACATCAATACATCGCACCAAATCAGGCAAACAATGTGTGCCAGGTGGTATTTAATGCAGCAGGATGTACTGATACCATCTGTATTCCGGTAGAATCCATCATTAATATTGTAAATGAACTGCCCACCGCATTTACGCCTGATGGCAGCGGTATTAATGATGTGTTCAGAGTACGTGGGTTTGGTATTTCAAAAATGACCTTGCGGGTGTTTAACAGACAGGGGTTAATGGTATTTGAATCACGTTCACAAAGTATAGGATGGGATGGAAAGTACAAAGGTGTACCGCAGCCTATGGATGCTTATGCGTGGACGCTTGACCTGGAATATTTTAACGGAGAAAAAGTGCGCAAAAAAGGAGATGTTACTTTAATACGTTAACACTGAGACAACATTTAGAAGAATAAATTTGTTATAAATTATAGTTCAGCAGGATGGGATTAAAACAACAAATAGGATTGGTATTGATGCTGTTGATGCAGGTATATGCAGCTGCACAGGATTTGCATTTTTCTCAATTCATGAATTCACCACTCACCACCAATCCTGCTAATACCGGTTTTATTCCGGAAGCTGATTACCGAATCGGCATTCAATACCGCTCTCAATGGACATCAGTACCTGTGCCGTTTAAAACTGCAAGCTTGTTTGCAGATGCACAAGTGTTTCGAAATAAAATTGAAAATGGTTGGGTGGGCTTAGGTGCAGTAGTGTTAAACGATGTGGCAGGCCGTGGAAATCTGCGCAGCAATAAAGTATACGGAAGCATTGCCTATCATCAAATGCTGGGCAACAGCAGTTTGATATCAGCAGGTTTTAATGCGGGTGTTGCTACCAAACGTATTGATGTTACCAAATTTACCTTTGATAACCAATGGAACGGTAAAGTATTTGATGCCGGCCTGCCTCCTGGTGAAGCATTTCTTACCAATCCTAATATTGCGTACTTTGATATGCAGGTGGGTATGAACTATGCTTATTTCCCTACTGAGAACACTTATGTGAATGCCGGTTTCTCCGTACATCATATCAACAAACCAAGAGAAACGTTTTTTACAAACAGCGGTAATGAGGTACCACGCAGGTATATCGGTTTTTTAAACGGAAGTTTTAAACTCAATGATGATTGGATCCTCAATCCAAATGCTTACTACAGCAACCAGGCAAGAGCAAGTGAACTGGTATTTGGCGGTAATGCTGCTTACAATTTAATGGGTGATGGCAGTAAAGTAATTTTTGGCGGTGTGTATTACAGGTGGAATGATGCAGCCATTGCCATGATTGGTTTTGAAATGAATAACCTGCGCTTTACATTTACTTATGATGCTACCATGAGTACATTGAGAAGTTTTAATAACTCTAATGGCGCCATCGAATTTTCATTGATTAAGAATGGATTTTACAATCAATATTTTGGCGATAAGAATATGAGGCGCCAAAGTTTATGTCCACGGTTTTAATAAAATCTTTTATTTCTCTTTCCCTTAAGTTTCCGGCTTTGGTATAAATTAGCATTTCAATTACAAATCAGTTGCAGCATGAAGAGACTACTTATTGCATTGGTACTTTTTTCCGTTGTAAATAATGCCACTGCTCAGGATGAAGGCTATCAACCCGGATTTAAAAAACAAAATTTGTATTTGGGTGCCGGACTTAATGCAGGTTTTTTCCAGGGATGGATACTGGGTATTAATCCTGAAGCGGGCTACAGCGTAACCAGGTTTTTAGATCTGGGGCTTGCTACTAATTTCAACTATATCACCCAAAACTCAGGGCCGGAACTTACCTTTCGTTTTCGCACACTTGGAGCAGGCCCATATGTTAGAGTATGGATAGCTAATCAGTTTTTTGTTACTGCACAGTACGAATACAATTTTACAAGGGCAACTTCAATAAGCAGTGGCGTAAAAACAATTTCAAACTTTGAAGCACCAAGTTTGCTGGTAGGCGGTGGTTATGGAAACAGATTTATTGGTTCCTCACAATTTTTTACCACCATAATGATTGATGTTACCCGTAATATAAATTCACCGTACTATGATGCTGTTAATAATGTTTCGCTTCCGGTTTTCAGAACGGGGTTTCTTTTTTACCTTCCTTCAAAGGAGCAGCGTATAGAGCGTCAAAAACAACGGTTAGAAAGAAGGGGCCGTTAAAATAGTTCACCGGGTTGTTTTATAATACTTATACGGTGAGCAGGTTGCTCGTATAAAAAATCACTGCTGTACATTTGCTCCATATGAGCAATCAAATGATTGTAAAATCCGTTACTGTTTAACAGAAAAATTTTTTTATCATGAATATTGAGTGTATTCCAGGTAAGCATTTCAAATAACTCATCAAGTGTGCCATTACCTCCCGGTAATATTACTGCAGCATCACAGAGCTCATACATTTTACGTTTACGTATATGCATATCAGGCACCACTATTAATTCAGTTATGCCTTTGTGCTGCGCTTCCCATTCTAATAAAATTTCAGGTATTACACCTACCACTTCCCCACCCTTTTCCATAACGGCATCGGCCACTGCACCCATAATTCCTTTACCACCACCGCCATAAACTAATTTTATTTTTTTACCTGCCAGCAGATGACCCAGCTCCCGTGCATGCGCCGTATACAATGGATCCTTACCTGCTTTGGAACCGCAAAAAACTGCAAGTGCTGAAAAACTCATAATCACATTTTGCTGCAATGTAAAGAAACTGTTGCTGGTTCAAATATTTCTTTATCTTCATTTTTCAACCAACTGTACGATCATGTCTGCCACATTATTGTTCTCTTTTGTTATTGGTTATTTCATGCTGCTGCTAATTGTTGCCTGGTACACTTCAAGAAACTCGAATAACGATTCTTTTTTTATTGGCAACCGCAGCAGTAACTGGATGCTGGTGGCATTTGGTATGATTGGCACTTCATTGAGCGGTGTTACGTTTGTAAGTGTTCCGGGCACCGTGGGTGCGGCAGGTTTTAATTATTACCAGGTTGTCATTGGTTATTTTCTGGGTTATCTGGTTATAGCATATGTATTACTGCCCCTGTATTACAAAATGAATCTTACAAGTATTTATAATTACCTCGAACATCGTTTTGGAATGACGAGTTATAAAACAGGGGCTACCTATTTTATTCTTTCAAGAACACTTGGAGCTACTGCAAGATTATATCTGGTAGTAAATATTCTGCAGATTTTTATTCTCGATTCCATGGGTGTACCATTTTGGGCTACGGCTTTAGTCATCCTCATTCTTATTTTACTTTATACGTTTGAAGGCGGCGTAAAAACTATTGTGTATACGGATACACTGCAAACAAGTTGTATGCTTATTGGGCTCGTAGTATGTATTATCGCTATAATGAACAAAATGGATTTCAGCCTGTCGCAAACCATATCAGCTATGAGTGAAAAAGGTATGACCCGTATTTTTAACACTGATCTGAATTCATCCGGCTTCTTTATTAAACAAATTTTAGGAGGCGCCTTTATAACCATTGCCATGACAGGGCTTGATCAGGAAATGATGCAGAAAAACATCAGTGTACGTACGCTCGCAGGTTCTCAAAAAAATGTAATGACGCTTGCCTTTGTTTTACTCTTAGTGAATCTTTTGTTTTTACTAATGGGCGGCTTATTGTATTTATTTGCTGATGCCAATGGGCTTGCAGTGAAAGGTGATGATCTTTTTCCGGCTATTGCACTTGGCAATTACCTGTCTGCAACCATTGGTGTTATATTTATCATCGGTTTAATATCTGCTTTGTTCCCCAGTGCTGATGGAGCTTTAACAGCACTTACATCATCATTTTGTATTGACATATTAGGTTTAAAACGAAGAAATGATCTTGATGAAAAACAAAAAAAACGTACACGGCTCACAGTACATCTTACACTTACTGTTGTATTCTTTGCCTGTGTTATGATTTTTAAATGGATAAATGATAAAAGTATTATTGATGTAATATTGAAAGTAGCCGGTTATACCTATGGCCCGCTGCTTGGTTTGTTTGCATTTGGTATTTTAACAAAACGTAAGATTAACGACAAGCTTAGTTTAATTGTTTGTATAGCAGCTCCGTTATTAGTTATTGGTCTTGATATGATCAACAATGCCGAGTGGTTTGCCAACAAACTGAAAATGAGTACTGATAATGCTGAAGCACTTAAGCAATTTTCTCAAACTGTTTTTGGTGGTTTTAAAATAGGAATAGAATTGCTCATTATAAACGGTCTGCTCACATTTATTGGCCTCCTCCTGATTTCAAAAAAAGAAACATCCGGTGCAGCGATGGCTGAATAGAAAGGGTCATAGAGAAAATTACTCATGAGTATCTTGCTGCTACATTTAGCGTGTTGCTTTTTGCTGATAAATAAAACACTGGCACAATCAAAAAATCTGAATCACTCTGCCGGAGTAGAAGTTGGTAAATTAGGACTGGTCTTCAATCTTATGTATGATTATCAGTTTCAAAAATCAAAAATTGGAGTAAGAGCCATCGCAGGAAAATATTTTGAGCGCTACTTAAATGTGTATCAGGCAGGTGCAGGAGCTTATTATCTCTTTGGCCGTAAAAAAAACCATCTTGAAACCGGCCTTGACCTTTTTTATTTTTATGCTGATGAAGTAAGTGATGACCAGGTTAGCTTCATCAACATCTTTCCTGTGCGTAATGCCAGCACATGGTACACCAGTGGAAATTTAGGCTATCGGTATTCAGGTACAAAAACTGTATTACGAATTGGTATTTCGCAGGGCTATATGCACTCGCTCAAAAATTATTACACAGGGGGCTATCTCAGTTTCGCTTTCAAATTAGGACGGTAAGCATCTTCTTTTAACATTCAGCCAAGCATAACCGCTTCTTTTTGCTGTTTCTTTTTAGCGTTTAGAAGCTATCTTTGTCAAAATTTTCTCATTGGAGTTGATTCACCCAAAAGCAGAAGCGTATGCTGCGCTTTATTCATCAGCCGAAGATGCGGTATTAAAGCAAATAGCTGATGAAACACAGGCAGCACATAAGCAGCCGCATATGCTCAGCGGGCATCTCCAAGGACAGTTCCTTGAAATCATCAGTAAATTATTACAACCGCAACGCATTCTTGAAATTGGCACAATGGTGGGCTATAGTACCATTTGTCTGGCAAAAGGATTAGCGAAGGGGGGCATGGTACATACAATTGAACTGAGAACAGATGATGCCCTACAAGCGCAGCAAAATTTTGAACAGGCCGGACTTGCAGATTCAATACAGTTGCATACAGGTAATGCAAAAGAAATTATTCCGCAACTGAATGAAACATGGGACTTGGTTTTCATGGATGCAGACAAAACAAGCTATGCGGAATACTATCAACTTGTAAAACCACGTTTAAGAAAAGGTGGTGTTATTCTGGCTGATAATGTGCTCTTTCATGGTGAAGTATTGCAGGATGAAATCAAAGGAAAAAATCCAAAAGCAATACAGGCTTTTAATGAACTGATTGCAGCTGATGATGAAGTGGAAAAAATCTTGTTAACGCTGAGAGACGGTTTGTTTCTCATCAGAAAAAAATAAATATTCTATGAAGTTGAAAAAAAACATTCTCTTTTTTAGCTTATTATTTTCATTGAATGCTTTTACGCAAACAGCACCCATTACCATTGAGGAATACATCAACACGTATAAAGATATTGCCATGCAGGAAATGATACGCACCGGTGTACCTGCATCTATTACGCTGGCGCAGGGAATTGTGGAAACAGAAAACGGCAATAGCAAACTGGTAAAAAAATCAAACAATCACTTCGGCATTAAGTGTAAAGAAACATGGACAGGGCCATCCGTAAGTCATGATGATGACGCACCGGGCGAATGCTTTCGTAAATATGGAAGTGCCATGGAATCCTATATTGACCATTCAAACTTTTTGGTAACACGTAAGCATTATGCCTTTTTATTTACTCTTGATCCTGCTGATTATAAAGCATGGGCTTATGGTTTAAAGAAAGCCGGCTACGCTACAAATCCACGCTATCCTGAAATGCTCATAAAGTATATTGAAACCTACAACCTTAATGAATATTCCCTCATTGCACTGGGCAAGAAAAAAGCAGATGAATCAACAATTGTAAAAACAGAAACATCACCGGTAATAAATGAATCAAAACCCGTGGCAGAAGCGATCGTAAACGAAGAAAAGAAACCGGAAATAAAACAGCAACCTGCAGCCGAAACAAAACCTAAACCTGTAGTTGCTAAAAAAGAAGAACCCAAAAAACAAATTATTGAGCAAGCGCCTAAAACTGAAATAGCAGTTGTAAAAAAAGAAGAGCCGCAGCCTGCGCCCGTTGTAAAAAAACAAACAGTAACATATCCATCCGGTGAGTTTAAAATCAATGAAACAAGAGTAGTGTTTGTAACCAAGGGCACCCCTTTTCTTTCCATTGCACAACAGTACAATGTGCAGTTAAAGTGGCTGTTTGATTTCAATGACATGAAAGAAATGGAAACTGCACCTGCCGATCAATTAATTTATTTGCAACGCAAACGCAGAACCGGTGCCAATGAGTTTCATGTGGTAGCAGAAGGTGAAACCTTATATGATATTGCACAGTTGCAGGGTATTCGTTTAGAAGCACTGCAACAGTTGAATTTATTAAGTGCCAATCAAACGCCTGCTACAGGTGAGCGTTTACATCTTCAAACGCCGGCAAGTGTGGCTCCTAAACTTACAACAGTAAAAAATGCAGTAACAGCAATTACAACTGAAACTGCCCCGGAAGCAATTACAGAAAAAATCATCCATATTGTTCAGCCAAAAGAAACATTGTACAGTATTTCAAAAAAATACGAAGTGAGTTTATCTGACCTCCAGCAATGGAACCAACTCAGCAATGCCGATTTAAAAGAAGGTATGGAACTCATCATCAACAAATAGTAACATGGCTGTATTAAAAGTACATGACAAGTTTTTTGCTCCTTATATTTCAGAAGCTGAAATCATCAAGCGCATCAACGAGCTGGGTAAAAAAATTGACGACGATTATCAAGACAAAAAACCTTTATTTATCGCTATCCTCAATGGCTCGTTTATGTTTGCTTCGGATATGTTTAAAAGCATAACCATTGAAGCTGAAATCTGTTTTATCAAACTGGCTTCCTATAAAGGCACTAAATCAAGCGGACAGGTAATTACTGCCATAGGTTTGGATACAGATTTAACCGGTCGTCATGTAATTGTACTGGAAGATATTATTGACACCGGCAAAACGTTAAATGAGTTTTTACCGCAACTGCAAAACCAGCAACCGCTTTCATTAAAAATTGCCGCATTACTGCATAAGCCTGAAGCAACAGTTTATCCTATTGCCATTGACTATCTTGGTTTTTCAGTACCCAATAAATTTTTATTGGGCTATGGATTAGATTATGATGGATTGGGACGCAATATCAAAGAAATTTATCAGCTCACAGACAATGCCTGAGCTGTTAAAGCGTTGCTATCCATAAAGAAGGTATTTGCATATGAATAAAAGCTTACCTGCTTTATGTTTACTGCTTTTAATAACAGCAGCAGCCCATGCTCAATTTTATTTCCGTGGCGAAATAAAAGATGAGGCTGGCGCCGTTCTTCCTTATGTACGTATCCACCTTACCCGAACCAACAGCTTTTATTACAGCGGTGCTGCAGGTAGTTTTGGCATCCCTTCTTCCACCACATCTGATACAGCTATACTTTCCCTCAATGGATTTGAACAAAAAACAGTTGTACTCATCAGTCATGAGTTTAATGCATTAGAACTAAAACGTTCAGGCTCTTCTGTAGCTGTACAAAAGAAAAGGCTGTTATCATTTACGAAAGACAAAAGCAATGATCCCAAATTGCAATGGTCTGCTTCAGGTGAGAGTTATTCCAGCATTGTAGAGAATAAATTTAACAATACAGAAGTATTTCCCGTAACAGGGTTTGCATTAGGAGTTGATAAGGCATCGTATAGCAATATTCGCCGGTTTATCAATATGAACACCATACCACCACCCGATGCTGTACGTATTGAAGAAATGCTCAATTATTTTCCGGTGCCTGTTAAGGAAGTGGAGCCGGGTAAAACATTTGCTTATGAATCGGTAATTACTGATTGTCCATGGAATGAAAAGAACAAACTCATGATTGCCAGAATTCATTCCAGCAAAGTCAATTATGACTCAGCACCACCGGCTAACCTTGTATTGCTGATTGACATCAGCGGCTCCATGGATTTGCCCAATCGTTTATCCCTGCTCAAAACTGCATTTCGGATGATGGTAAAAAATCTCCGCCCGGTTGATACCATTTCAATTGTAACCTATGGCGGAAAAATTGCAATTGCACTTTATCCTACAGGCGGCAGTGAGCAAACAAAAATCTTAAGTGTGATCGATTCCTTAGATGCCGGCGGCGATACACCCGGTGGTTATGCCTTACGTACTGCTTACAATCTGATACAGCCCCGGGTTTTAAAAGGAGGAAACAACCGCATTATTCTTGCTACTGATGGCGATTTTAATGTAGGTGAAGTTACTGAAGATGCATTGATGCAACTCGTTTCACAAAATCAGCAAAGTGGTGTATACCTCACCTGCCTGGGTGTGGGTATGGGCAATTATAAAGATTCAAAACTGGAAGCCATTGCAAAAAAAGGGAATGGCAACTTTGCCTACCTTGATAATGTAATGGAAGCAGAAAAAGTATTGGTTACTGAATGTATGCAAACCTTTTATGTAAGCGCAAGCGATGCTTATTTAAATATCTGGTTCGTTCCTGAGTTAGTAAAAGCATATCGGTTGATTGGATTTGATAACAGAAAAGATGCGTTGACTGACAGCACTATAAGACTTGAAGGTGGTGAAATGGGTAGTGGTCATACACTTACAGCAGTGTTTGAAATTGTACCGGCCGCTAATCTTTCCAGTCTTAATACACCCATTGCTGAAGGAGAGCTTACATATGTACCTGCGGGTGCAACAGGTAAAATGCAGGAACTTATTCCGTTTTATACGGCCTATTATCCTTTTTCGGAATTAGACAGCAGCTATCGCTTGCACACATCCGTTGCATTATTTGGAATGCTGCTGCACCAATCATCATATGTAAAGAAAGAACATTGGAACGTATTGCTTAAGATGTTGCCCTCTTCCATTAACCAGCAACAGTTTTTACAAAAAGAATTTGAGCAACTGGTACTAAAAGCAAACGCACTGTATAATCCGGTAAAAAAGAAAAAAGGATTTCGCAGAAAAAAGGAAACCATCTAAAAACGTTCAATCGCTTTAGTGCACACACTTTAATTTGAACTCATGAATGTTACCGGCTGCCGGGCCAGTCCATCAATTTTTTGACCAATAAACGTAGAAGGAACCCAGCCATAACCTTCCTTAATGACTCTTACAGCTTCTTTTGCCAGAGCAGGATGCACATCTTTGGCATTTAATACTGTTACTTCACCTATGGTACCAAAACGGGTAATCACAAATTCAAGTTGCACGGTTTGTTTTACTGATTTCTCTCCCTTTGGAATTTTTAAATATTTGTTTGCCAGCTCGGCATTAATGGAACGCATAAGATAAGCGTTCCAGTCCTTTTCTGATTTAGGTGATGCAGGTTGAATGAGATTTAAAATATTGAATGCAACGACTGGTAACGAAGGCAACTGCAGTAATTTATCATCTACTTTTTGCAATTGTACACGTGTAGCGGTGTAAGTAACTACACCCAACTCTAAATCAGTTATGCATTTGAGCCATACAGATTTTGTTTCTGTAACAAAGCGATGAAATTCAGTACCGGCAATTGCAGGATTATCATCCGGCTGCTGAACCAAATCAGGTGCATAGAAATAATCAGTCGTTTCATTATCAGTTGAGAAGCGGATACTTTTACAGGCGTAATTAGCAATCATTACTGTCTTATCATTTCGCTTAATCTGAATTTTATCAGCATGATAAGATGTATCAGGAATACTGTACACCGTATCTCTTCCCTTATACTTAATATAGTTTTCCTTATTTTTTAAGCCAATAAATTCTTCTGACATACTGCTTACTCTGTAATACTTACCACTCTTAAAGTAAACCCGCAAAGTGTTACCATAACCAAAAAAAGTTTTGATGGTTTCATCACTCATAAATCTTGACTTGGATTTTACTTCAACCTGATAATCGATAAAGCCTTCAAAAGACGGTGCCTGAGAGTATCCTGAAAGAAGAACAAGAAATAAAATGAAACTAAAAACTACTTTTAACTGCATAGAGTATATTGATTTTAGTATGTAAATGTAAGCATCCTTGTTGTTACTAATACTGCCTTGTTTAACAGCAAGAGACTTCATTCTCACAAAATACCCTCCACACGGTATAGGAGCACCTTTTATGAGCTATTAATATTGTAAGGTCAACCCTCAAACAACAACATGAAATTACTCCTTTCTGTTTTGCTTTTGTTTTCCTTGCAAACATGGGCACAGGCTCCTAAAAAACTGGCCCTGATTGTTGCCATTTCAAAATATAAACCCGGCACAGGATGGAATGATCTGGCAAGTGCCAATGATGTACCACTCATAAAAGAAGCATTACTCAAACAAGGGTTTAAAGAGTCTGACATTGTGGTAATGAAAGATGCGGCCTGTACCAAAGATGGTATACTGGCAGGTATACAAAAACATTTAGTAGAAAAAGCAACACCCGGTGATATTTGTGTATTTCATTTTAGTGGTCATGGCGAGCAGGTTTATGATAACAATGGTGATGAAGATGATGGTTATGATGAAGCGCTGGTGCCTTACGATGCGCCCATGGAATACCAGCCCGGTGTAGATAAGCATTTGCGTGATGATGAATTTGGTTTAAAGCTTCAGGACTTACGGTTAAAGCTGGGCGAAAATGGTGAACTTATTGTAATTGTAGATGCGTGTCATAGCGGTTCATCTACACGTGGCAGCAAAGCGGGCATGCGGGGAACTGATAAAAAATATCAACCATCCAATTATAAAGCGCCGGTAACAAAAACAAATAAAATAAATGAAACGCTCTTTGGTCTTGGTGATCGTAAAGCAGGTATGGCTAAAATGATATCCTTCTTTGCTTCATCATCCAGTGAACTCAACAGTCAGTATGAAAAAGATGGCGTGGAGTATGGGAGTTTAAGTATGGCGTTTTTTAAAACACTTACCAATGCCGGAAAGCAAATGAGCTATCAGGCTGTATATGATCAGATAAAATTAGAGATGCGCAGGTTCGGACTTGCTCAGCATCCGGAAGCAGAAGGTGAAATGGACAAAGAAATTTTTGGCGGAAAAATGCTAACAAAGCTGGACTATTTCACACCTGAATCTTTTGAAAACAACAGCATCATCATTAAAACAGGTACAGTATTTAATGTGTTTGAAGGCACTACGGTAAAACTATATCCTGCTGACACAAGAGATACTGCAGGAGTAACACCAATTACCACAGGAAAAATTATAAAAGCAGCTGATTTCAGCTCTACTGTTCAATTGGCTAACAAAGTAGAGGAAGAAATCATCAGCAAAGCATGGGTATTTCTTGACGAGGTAAATTTTGGCAACATGCAAATTGGTGTACAGTTAAAAACAAACAGTGCCTCACAATCCAAACTCAACGAAATACTCAGTACCATCAAAGAAACAAAATCTGTCACTACTGATGCAGAGGTAACAATTACTGAAGAAAATGGATTCTTCATTTTTAAAGACAGCAAAACGGAGTTTCTGCGACTGGATGTAAATACAGCAGATGCTGTGCTAAAAGATACATTGCAGTATCGTTTAAAACATGTGGCCTGGAGTAAATACTTTTCCAATCTGCACAAATCAGATACCAATATCCGTGTTACGTTTAAGATGATTCCTGTAAAAGTAACCAAACGTAATGAGCGTGGGGCAGTAAGTGAAACAATGGATCTTAACATCAACTCCATTAAAGATCAAAATGGAAATATTACATTCAAAGCAGATGATTATTATGTACTGGAGTTTACCAATAGCGGACAGGAGCGTTGCTTTTATACTGTTGTAGAAATACAGCCTGATCATATAGTAAACAGTATTTTCCCAAGCTATCGTATCAATGATAATGCAACCGGTAATTTTATTGAACCTGATAAAACATTACGCAGCAGCAGAGTATTTCGTGTGGGGCCACCTTACGGTGAAAACAGAATACTCATCATCACCAGTCGGGAGCCTTTAGACTTTCGCCCGTTCTTAAAAAAGAAAGACCCTGCTGCTTCCAAAACAAGAGGCAGCGGTGATGATGGCAGTATTGAAATGGATGTGATGAATACGTTTTACATCAACTATCAAATAGTACCGAAACAATAAAAAATAAATGCTGTTGTTGGTGCCTGCCTGTGGGCACACAGCTAATCACCAACAACGCTAAACGTTTTAAACTTTAATTCTTAAACAATCAAAAACAAACACAATGAAAAAGTTAGCATTCCTCACATTGGCTATTATTGGTTTTACTATTGTTTTCAGCAGCAGTGTAAAAGCACAGGAGCGTAAAAAAGTAGCTGTAACTGCACAGGAAGTAAAAGAAAAGAAAGATCTTCCGGGTCCCGATGCTACGCCACGTCAAAAGAAAACACGTGGCTATTGCTATGTGTATTTCGATAACTTCACGGGTAACTATGTAGATATTTGGGTTGAAGGTATCTATCAGGGTCGTCTCTCTCCTTATGCTACGTCAGTGCGTATAGATGTTTGGGTACCCGGTAACTGGACGAAGTGGTATGCACAAACAACAGATGGTGCTTTGTACTGGAGCAATAACAGTTATTGCAACGACAGCCGCACATTCACCCTTAATTTAAAACGTTAGTCTGCATTACAGAATGATTCAAAGGGTATAAACAATTGTTTATACCCTTTGATGTTTAAAAAATGTTTTCGTTACGGGCGGATCTTATTATGGTTCCGTTTCCATAGCATCAACAAATAACTGCACGTAGATCCATTTAACTGCACAGCATGAAACGGCTCAAACGATTTTTTACTGAATATCTCATTCTCAATATATTCATCTTTGTATGTGTGTGGCTGCTTTCATTGCTGGTGCTCAATATTTCGTTCTTTGACCCGTTTGCAGAGGCCTTTCGTGATTTTACCATCACTGACCTTTACTATAATAAAATAAAAGACCGTAATGATATATACAAAGGCCCTGTAGTGCTTATAAATGCTGAAGATAAAAGCAGAAAAGAGCTGGCTTTTCTTTTACAAGCCATTCAGGATGCAAATCCAAAAGTGGTAGCACTGGATATTATTTTTACAGACCGTAAAGGTGATGATGATTCGATGCTTCAGCATTTATTTCAACGGTATGATAACTTTGTATTTCCCTCCTACCCTGACTTTGAAAATCCCAAACTCAGTATTTACAATCATAGCTATTTCAGTAGTGAAAAAAACAATTATGTAAATCTTGAAGGTACTGATAAGGAAACCTCTACCATACATTACTATTATCCGTTTCAAAATCAGCAGCAGGCATTTACCTCCGGTATTATTAAAAAATTCAATAAATCAATTTATAGTAAACTGGAGCAAAAAAAGAATAAGCGTGTTGAAATTCATTACTATGGTAATCTTCCCAACTTCAGTTATTACAACTTTGATGAAGTAATGAATCCTGATTTCAATCCGGCATCACTTCAGGGCAAAATTGTACTGATAGGTTATCTGGGATTACCCGGTCATACAGCCAAAAACAGGATAGATGAAGACATGATTTTTACACCACTGAATGAAAAACTCAGCGGACGCAGTTATCCTGACATGTACGGGTGTGTAGCACATGCCAATATTTTACGAATGATTATTGAAGATGACTATATACATGTTATTTCGCCATTCTGGAATTTGTTCATCTCATTTCTTTTCATCTGGCTGATGTTACCCGTATTCTGCAGTTTGTTTTTTAAAGGCGACATATGGTTCAACGGGTTGGGCACAGGTGTTCAATTGATTGGCAGTATTGCCATGGTATTTATCATCATTCTTGTATACCGGCATCTTGATACAAAATTTGATCCCGGTCTGCTATTAGCCTGCTTTGTACTGCTGCCCACTTTTATTAATTTATATGAAGCGCTGTTGCTGCTGCTGAAATACAAATTAAAATTACCAATACGTTCAGGGTTTTTAAACAAAAATCATAATGATTAAACCTTTCCTTATATGCATTATACTTCTGCTTCAGACTGTATCTATGTATGCATCTGACAAACTCCTTTTATACCATGTAAGCAAACAAGTGCACTGGATACATGACGGCAAAAAAGAAGATGCAAAACGTGGTATATTTTTATTACCACAACACAGCCTTATCATTACATCACATTCCAATGTAATGCTGGTGCAGCAGGATGGCAAGTCTATGCTGCTGGACAAACCCGGCAACTATTCTTACAGCCATATAAAAACGCTACTACAAAAACTGAAAGCAGCAAGTGTATCTAAAAACTTTTTTGCCTACGTATTTGAACAATTTTTATCCGGAGAAGGAGATGAAAAACAAAAAGTAGCTGCCGTAGTGTATCGTGGCAAAAAAGAAATGCTGCTGCCACACGACAGTAGTTTTGCATTTACTGTTCCCGTTCTTTTTTGGAAACCACAATACCCGGCAATCCCTTACAAAATTGAAATAGTAATCAATCAAAAAAGCTTTGATACGGTTATTCACAAACAAACATTATTGACTATAGATCAATATCTATTAAGCAATCAGCCACAACTTATAAAATGGTTTTGCTATCCTAAGGACAGTAAGCAAAAGCCGCCACCTTTTATCTTTTTAATTCCAAAACAGAAAGATGCATCTATAATAAAACAGCAACTTACTGCACTTAAAAGAAGTTATGGAGCCAACCCTTCATTGCTGCGGCAAATGAATAAAGACTTATTGCGTCAATGGATTACAACTTATCAGTTACAATAATGAATAATACAAATAAAAAAAGCCGTTGCATTACACAACGGCTTTTCCATTAGCAGCAATAAAATTACCATTTAATAAACACCTTACCTGTAGCTAACCGTTTTCCATCTTTATCGGTCAGCTCTACCAGATAAATACCCGAACCCCTTGCACTGATATTTACCAGCATTTGAGAGTAAGGTGCACTCACGCTATATAACTGCTCAAATACTTTAGCACCTCTTGCATCAAATACACGAATATAATTTTGTGTACTGTTATTCTGCGGATTATTATAACGTACCTGAAACTGACCCTGATTGGGATTAGGATAGAAGAAAATTTTATTAGTAGCCGAATCAAGAATATTCAATACTGCTGATTCGCCTACACATCCGCCAACACCTGTTACTGTTGCTTTATACGCACCCAGATTATCAACATTTACAGTTACTGAATTAGTTGTACTGTTGATAGGCGTTCCATTACGTTGCCATGAAATGGTTCCTCCGGCTGGACTTACTGTTGCTGTAACTGTTGTTTGCAAACCGGGGAAAACCCTTGTGTAAGGTGCTGCTGTGAGCACCACTACCGGCAAAGGATTAACTGTGAGCGTTGCACTGTTTGAAGTAACAGAAGGGCAGATTCCGTTATTAACAATAACTCTGTAACGGTAATTATTGAAGTTCACACCAGGTACTGTTTCGCTAAAACTTGCAGCATTAGGTGCACCTGAAATAGCAGTAAATGAAGCCCCACCATTGGTGCTTACCTGCCACGTAAATGTATTACCCGTTCCGCTTGCTGCTACATTGAATGGAACAACTCCTGAATTACACAATGCTGCATCAGCCGGTTGTGTATTAATAACCACAGGTGCGGTAACATTTAATATGGCCACTGCAGAAGTAACAGCAGGTGTACACGCACCACTTACTATACAACGGTAACGATGATTATTTTGAGCAGTTGTAACATTACTTACTGCTAATTGATTACTTGTTGCTCCATTTACATTGTTCCAGTTTGAACCGCCATCAGTACTTAGCTGCCATTGGTAGGTCAATACATCTCCTGAAGCACTTACTGAGAAGGTATTGTTTGTACCAGCGCAGATATTCACTGAAACAGGCTGTGCGTTTATAACAGGTGCTACCTGTACAGTAAGTGTTGCAGCACTGCTGGTAACTGTATTGCATCCACCTGTAATAACGCAACGGTACTGATAACTGCTCTGTGAAGCTGTAACACTATTAACAGCAAGCGTGGCAGCAGTAGCAGTAGTGATATTACTAAATGTGTTACCGCCATTTGTACTTACTTGCCACTGATAAGAAAGAATAGAACCTGTAGCTGCCACTGTAAAACTTGTATTGGCGCCTTCGCATATAGTAACACCGGAGGGCTGCGTATTAATGACAACAGCATTTGACACCGTAAGAATTGCTGCATTACTTGTTACAGGAGGAGCACATGCACCACTTATAATACAACGATAACGGTAGTTGGTTTGACCTACTGTTGCAGCAGTTACAGTATAACTTGCATTTTGTGCGCCGCTTATATCATTATAACTACCGCCAGCATCCGTACTCAATTGCCATTGATAAACAAGTGAACTACCACTGGCTACTACTGTAAATGTTGCATTGCTGCCTGCACATATGTTGGCATTAGCAGGTTGTGTTGTAATGGCCGGTGCTGACTGTACTGTTAATACAGCACCTGCAGTAGGAGTAGCATTACATTGACCAGTAAAAACGCAACGATAACGGTAATTATTTTGAGCAACCGTAACACCTGTAAGTGATAATGATGTACCTGTTTGCCCTGCAATATTACTCCACGTATTGCCACCATCAATACTCAGTTGCCATTGCTGATTGAGAGCGCCTGTAGCTGCAGCATTAAACACTACATTACTGCCTGTGCAAACCGTTTGAGATGAAGGATCAGTTGTTATAACCGGACCTGTGCCGGATTGTATAGTAAATCTGATAACTCTTGTTTTTGTAATAGCACCGGATACGCCCTGTATAGTGATGTCATAGTTACCAAAAGCGAGGGTATTTGTATTATCTAAAGTTACATCAACACTATTGCCGGGTGTTACAGGATTTGTACTGAAGGAAACGTTACAACCGGGAGGCACGCCTGCAACAGCACTAAGATTTATAGGTGTTGAATAACCTAAGACCGAAGTTGTACCCAGATTGATTGTTGCAGTTGTTGCTACACCGCATGTTACTAAGGCCGGAGATGGAGATGCAAAATCAAAATCAGGTGACGCTGCTACGATTGTAAAATTGGCATTATTAATATCAAAGAAAATATTACCTTCTGCACGTACACGTATCCTTGCCTGCGTAGTGGGATTATTGGGAATGGTTACTACTTCTGACCCGTCGTTTGCAGTAGAAGCTGCCAGCGTAACAGGGAATGTTTGTCCGCCATCAGTTGATAATTCAATAATTACATTGGCACAACTCACAGGTGCCGCAGTTGTATTGTTTACATTCCATGTTACCGTTTGCTGTGTACCACTGTTATAAGAGATACCTGTTGTGTTTTGAGAGGTTATTAAAAACGGACCAGATGTATTGCTGATGGTAAGCACCATATTTGAGCTGGCCGTATTGCCACCGCCGGCACGATTATCTCTCACAGTAAATCTGAAATTCAATGTACGATTAACAGCAGGGAGTTGCTCCCACTTCCAACCATTTGCACCGGTTAAAATATATTGTAGCTGCGGAAACGTTCTTGAGCTGGTACTTACAGGTAAGAATGAACGAAATTGCGGCCCTGCAGTAGCAGTTGCACTTGGTACCGTAGAAAAACCTGTAGCACGCACATTATTTTGTTCCCAGCTATAAGACAAAATATCTTCTGGGTTGGCATCAGCGCCTGTTCCTGTTAAAGTAAAGGGAGTTGAAATGGGTATGGTAAAATTAGTACCGGCATTGGCAGTAGCAGCTCCGTTTCCTGTAGTAATGCGCACTGCACAATTATTACCGTTACCATTGCGTATATAATTTGTTATTTGCTGAATGGTTACTGCATGAAAGTAATCATCACTATGCGGTTGCACATCATTAGTAGGGCCTGTAATACCGGCATAACCCATGATAGTAGATCCACTGCCCGGTTCCACCTGTGCAATGGTACCTTCATTGCTAAAAGTAAACGTATGATTACCGCCAAACTGATGCCCTATTTCATGTGTAAGGTAATCTACCACAAACCAATCAAAATTATTAAGATTATTATAAGCAGTAAATGCACTTCCTTTTTGACCTGATACACAGATACATCCAATACAGCCTGCATTTCCATTATCGCCGGCACGGTGCACTAAATGGCCAATATCATAATTAGCATCACCAATTACATTGTCAATAGTAATTTGTGTGGTACTGTTAAAATTATTGGTCCAGGGGTCTGTAGCCGGATCCAGATAAATGATAAGATCATTATTGGGAATAAGTATCATCCGTATTCCAAAATCTCTCTCATAAATTCCATTTGTACGGGTCATTGCATTATTGAGTGCAACCAAAACTTTTGCTTTACGTTGCGCATCAGTTGTTTCTGTTCCATTTAGCCAAAACTGTGAAAATTCACCGGTTGAGGCCATAGCCATTCGATAGGTACGTAATACGCCATCATTTGTATTTTCAACACTATAATCATCTTCTTCTATTTTCTTTGCAAGTTTTTCATCGGTTAAGCATTTAAATTCTGATTTGTAGTTGTACATATCAGGCCGTGCATAAACAATATATAACTGATTTTTTTCGTCTAAAATATCAATGTAGTAAGATGGTCTGTCAGTTGAAAGAATCATGGCGCTGAAATTGCCCAATCCCATACTGAACCTGATAACAGAGTTGGGACGATCAATTCCCTTACCTGAGTAAGAATAAATGCCGGGATACTTTGCTGACAGCAATGGATCCATTACCGGAGCTTCTACTACGCTGTAGCGCTCAGGTAAACCATCCGGACCGGGTACCGTTATAATAAAATTGGAACGTGATACAGCAATTGCTGATTCTTTGGGTGCACGCAACAATTCATTTTGCAGAATGATATTTTTAAGTTGATAGGTAGCATAAACTGCAGGTTTGAGCTTATTGCTGAATAATTGCGGGTCAACTGATTCGTTACTGAGTTTTGTAAAATAGTTTGTTTGTGCAAATGAAAGGGAACTCCAAAGGAGCAGGCTAGCGAGTAAAATTTTTCTCATATAACATTTGGCTTGGTTTGAAATTTGACAAGTTATTAAAATAATGGATAAATCTGATGGAAATGAGCCTTAAAATTTATAGAACAGGTAATGTATGTTGAATCATTTCAATTAAAACTGATATCTTACCAAAACAAATAATTAAGTATTGGCTTCAATTATAATAGTTTCAGTTAATTGGATTATGGCAATAAAAACCTCAGCACCTTATAATACTATAATTAAAAGGCTATCTATTTGTTTGTTGAAAGCTTATGATTTTACAAAGGATTTCTACTTCAAATCATCAGATTGACCTAATATGTCTTCCAGCGCTATGTTTTTCTTATTTATAAAGATATCATTATGGTAGTAATCCAGCTTTTTAAGTAAATATGCCAGAGTATTGATTTCTGCCTGCGATAAATTACCAACAACAATTTTTGATACCATCGCCATTTTAGGCAATACCTTTCCCAGTTCTTCTTTTCCTTTATTGGTAATGGCTACTCTAACACTTCTTTTATCCTGCTTATCAGCAAACTCTGTAATCATTTTTTGAGCCAGTAATCGTTTAATTACCTCTACGCCCGACGTTATTTCCATTACCTGCTTATTAATTAATTCGGTTTTAGTAAGGCTTTCATGGGTCATTAATGTAATTAGATATACAAACTCATCGGCAGTTTGAATTGTACTACCCTGCAGGGCTTTCTTAATATAATTTTTAGCATAACGAAACATGAGTGTAATTAAAATACTGATATCACTGTTGCTTTCCTGCCTTATACCCTGAATTTGTTCATTTTCGGCTCCTTCAATTTTTCTAATCTGAATTTTTTCAGTATCAAGTTTTGCATTTAAGTAACCTATGAAATCTGCCATAGTGTAATTGTCAACATCCTGATTTTCAATCTCGAACGCATGCAGAAAGTCAATGAGCTGCACCATCATTTCTTTTTTCATATTCCTATATTATTTTTTGTTTTCGTATCAAAAATAAAAATCTTTTACGAAAACACAATTTAAATTTGGATTTTACAATGTTTTCGTACTATTTTTGCTCCGTTAAATACAAAACCATACTAAATGAACACAAAAATCTTGGTCTGTATATATTTTATGGCATTAAGTGTACCCTGTATAGTTGCGGGCCAAAACAACGGTGATAAATTATTCTTCTTTTATGAAGCATCGCCCGCTTCCAATTTCAAAAAGATTGCAGGAGGTAGCAATCGGGCTGAGCTATGGGAAGTATCTGTTGGTACACCGCCTATAAATCTTGGATTACGGTTAAAATGGATTCATAGTATTCATGGTAAAGCAACAACTCTTGAGCTGGGTGGCTTAGAAAACGAACTTGCAGCTCTATCATCTACTTTGTATGATATACAGTACGGGCAAATCTTCATTCTGTCATTTAACAATAAGAAGTGGTCGCTACTTGGTGCCCCAAGGTTACAAATCAGGAGTGATTTCGGGAAAAACCAACTTAAAAACGGAATTTTTTCAAATGCAATCTTATTAGCCAATTATAACCCGGATGGAAAGCAACAACTCACCTGGTCATTTGGAATAGCCTATACCAACGATTTCAACAACAACCAATTTATACCTGTAGCAGGTTTAACGTATAAAAATAATAAATACTTAATAGAGGTTACCTACCCCCGTGTAAATCTGTTATTCAAACCGAAAAAACACATCGAATGGGGAATTACAGGAGCAGTTACGGGCGGAATTTTTAAGACCGGTGATATTAAATTATCAAATGAAAACATTGCCTCATTTACCCGGATTATAAATGTATCCGTTGGACACACCTTCAACTATTTACTTAACAACCGCCTTATTATAAATACATGCATTGGTTATTTACCTGTAAGGAACTATGATTTACTGGACGTGGCTTATAGGCCATTTCAATCAACTAATACAGATTTAAAACCAACAGCATTCGTTAGAACGGGTATAAGTGTAAGATTTTAAACTATATACATATGAATACAGTAGCCAGCGTAACCAACGCTTCAAAAGAATACAAAACTGGTGACACAGTCATAACGGCACTTCAACCAACCAGTTGTGTGTTCAAAAAAAATGAATTGACACTTATTATCGGACCCTCAGGTTCAGGTAAAACAACATTGCTATCTCTATTAGGCTGTGTTATTTTTCCTACCAAGGGTGATGTTACCATTTGTGATCAGCCAATTAATGGACTCAACCAAAAAGAATTAGCACGGGTAAGGCTTAAAAATATTGGTTTTGTATTCCAGAGTTTTAATCTGCTTGCACCACTTAATGCATTAGAAAATGTAATGCAGCCGCTTCTGCTATTAGGCATCAGTAAAAAAGAAGCCCGTCAAAGAGCTGAAGATGCATTGAAAAAAGTAAACATGGAAAACAGAATGCTCAATCTGCCCAAGATGCTGAGTGGAGGGCAGCAACAAAGGGTAGCTATTGCAAGAGCCTTAGTAACAAATCCTCCACTAATACTTTGCGATGAACCCACTGCAGCATTAGATATAAAAAGTGTTGCAACAGTAATGGAGGAATTAAAAATGCTTTCAACTACAGGAAAATCTGTAGCAGTAGTAACACACGATTTGAGGCTGAAACAATTTGCAGACAGGATACTCTATGTAAATAATGGAATAGTATCTGAAACTGTACAGGAAGAGGAATTTATTCACTAAAAACATATAAACATGCAACACACATCAATTTTAATTTTTTTTATTGCCATCATCAATTTGGCTGCAGCTCAAACCGGTGAGTGTGCAGTAGAAATAAAGGGTTTTCAAAATAATAATGGCAAATGCACCATTTATCTCTTTAAAGAAAAGAAGGGATTTCCTACGGATTTTAAATATGCATTATCCTATGCAACAGGTACGGTTGTTAATGGAAAATGTATGGTTGTATTAAAAAATATTCCTTACGGTACTTATGCAATTGCAGCACATCACGACGAAAATAATAACAGTAAGCTGGATAAAAATTTCATCGGTTTACCAAAAGAAGGTGTAGGAACCTCAAATAATGCAAAAAGCAGTTTCGGACCACCCAGTTTTGATGATTCAAAAATTACCATTAATAAAAGCAATGTATCTATTTCTATCACTATAAAAAATTTATAAAATGAAATCAATTGTATACAGCATTTTACTTGCAGGCCTGTTAAATTCCTGTTCAAAAAACGAGACAAAAGACAAAAGTCAAAATACATCAATACAATCACCTGCAGATATTGCAACTAATCTGGTAGTTGCAACAGGTAGAGTAGAACCAGACAAAGAAATTATTGCCCTTTCAGCACCGGATGGCGGTATTGTAAAGTCCATTCAAAAAAATGAAGGTGACATAGTATCTCCGGGAGATCTACTGGTACAGTTAGAAAACGCATTGGAACAAAGCAAGATAAATGAAATTAAAGCAGCAATTGAAACGCAATTGAACCGGGTGGAAATTGAAAAAACAAAGGTGTCCGAGATTCAAACCAATATTGCTTACAAAACACAACTTCTTGAAAAAGCGAAGAGATTAGTTTCAAGAGGTGCAGAAACGCAGCAAATTGCTGATGATTTAGAAACAGAAGTGAAACTGCTGAAGGTTAAATCAATCGAAGCACAACTACAAATTCAACTTGCACAGTACAGGATTAATGAGTTGAAAACTCAATTAAAAACAGCATCAATAGAGCAAAGCAAAAAACTATTTTATGCCCCTGTTGCCGGACAATTACTAAAGCTCACGGTAAAGCCAGGCGGGTCAGTTTCAAAGTATGATGTATATGCTGAGTTTGCCCCTGCTGGCGATTATATTGTCAAAGCCGAAGTAGATGAACTTTTTGCTGCAAAAATTAAATCAGGCCAGAAGGTTGATGTTGTAAATACAGGAAGCAGTACTGTTATTACCACAGGAGAAGTGTACTACGTTGCCCCCTACCTCAAAAAGAAATCTCTCTTCTCTGAAAAAACAGATGAACAGGAAGACAGAAGGGTTCGAGAGATTAAAATTCGATTGAATAACGACGAAGGGCTGCTCATTAACTCAAAAGTTGAATGTAAAATAAAACTATAAACTATGTTACAAACAGCGTTTAAATTCATTAAATACGACAGGGCCAAAAGTATTGGCGTAGTAGTCGGAATTTTAATCAGTATTTTTCTTATTGGTCAGCAAATAGGAATCCTAGGTTTTTTAACCGGTTTAATGGGTGGCATTGTAGATAATTCAAGAAAAGATATTGGTGAAATATGGGTGGTAGATAACATTACCCAAAATGCAAATCAGCTCGCAAAACTGGATGCAAGACTTGTAAATGAAATACGCAGTATAGAAGGTGTGCAAAACACATTTGCTGTTGTAGCTTCAGGCTGTACTGTAAAATTTGAAAATGGTAAAACTGCTGCCGTAACACTTATAGGCAGCGAAGCTCCACTTTTTATTGGCGGCCCCAATAAAGATAAAATCAATAAAGGCAATATTACAGACCTCCTTAAAGAGCGTGCAGTAGCAGCCGAATTCTTTGATGAAAAAACATTTGAAAATTCAGTTGATCTGGGCAAACGAATAGAAATTAACGGTAAAGAAGCCTTCATTCAATTACAAACAAAGAACGCAAGAGGATTTGGCGGCTCATTCTTTTTTACCACATTGAGCAAAGCCAGGTATTATGGAAATTTTGCCGAGGATAAAGTGAGTGCTATTGCTGTTCAGGTTAAACAGGGCTACAACAGGGCAGCTGTTGTGGAAACTATCAATAATACAATTTACGGAGTGAAAGCATGGGATGCCGAAGAGTTTAAAAAAAGCACCATCAGCTTTCTAACTTTTTCATCTAATATTGGTACAAGCATTGGCTCATTGGTAATCTTTGCCATTATCAGCGGCTTTTTCATCATCGGGCTTACGTTGTATTCTTCTGCACTCGACCGCATAAAGGATTATGGAACACTCAAAGCAATTGGCGCTACCAATAGCTATGTTCGAAATTTAATCCTGTTGCAGTCTTTCATTTTTGCATTATTGGGTTTTGCACTCGCCTATTCTTTATTAATAGGCTTTAAAAACGGGGTGCAAAGCGCAGGTTTGGTAATTAACTATTCGCCCGTAGAAGTTGCCGGTTTATTCCTCATTACGGTCTTCATATCCGTTGGGGGGTCATTTTTCGCCATCAAAAAAATTAATAGTGTAGAACCCGCTTCTGTTTTCAGAGGCTAAAAAAATAAATCATGAAACGTTATTTAACATTTATAAGTATCATTATTTCTATACATGCTTCAGCGCAATCTATCAGTTTAAAAGAATGTATTGAAAGTGGCTTAGTCAATAAAGCCAATATACAATCTTCAAAAATTGAAACAATCATTGCAAACCTTAAAAGCATTGAAACTAAATCAAAATTTCTACCACAGCTGAATATTGCATATGATTACAGGTATAATCCTGTTATTCCCTCTCAAATTGTGCCCATTGGTCAGTTTAGTACTATGCCCAACGATGAAAAGAGAGCTATACAGTTTGGTACAAGATGGCAACAAAATGCTGGTGTAACCATTTATCAGCCACTTGTAGATAAAGTAATCAAGAGCAGAATTTCAGAAAATAAGCTGAACGAAAAAATTGCAGGTATTGAATTGCAACAGGTGGAAAATAATCTGATTTATGAAATTATAAAATCCTATAGCAGAATTCTTGTTGTACAGAAGAATATTGAAGAAAAAACAATTGATACAGCAAGAAGCTTTCTAACATATACACTTATAAAAATAAAATGGGAGGAAGGAAAAATTCTCAAAACAGAATTAAATGAAGCGCAGATTAATCATCTTGCCAATATATTAAATTATAAAAAGGGAATAGCAGATTTGATTGATGAAAAAATTTATCTTCATTTTCTTACCGGCATCCAACTAGAGAAAATTTTAGAAGGAAAGCTCAATCCGATTCCAGATGCAGTATATCAACTGGCTGAAAATAACATTACTGTACAAACTGATTCACTCACAGAATTTAAAACACTCTCAATCAGAGAAAATCTTTTGCGTCAACAAATAATGACTGAGAAAACAAAGTATATACCAGTACTTGGTGCAGAAGGTTTTTTAGGAGCCAATCAATTCAGCAACAAATTTAACCCGGCAATGAATAATTCATGGTTTGGCAACAGTTATATAGGCCTTTCCATTAAGCTGCCTCTTTTTACACCCACACAATCAATTAATGCACAAAAACAGCTACAGCAAAGAATTAAAAATATGAGCTATCAAAAAAGTGAATTGAAAAGTGAAATAATGAAGCAGTTTTTACAGTTGAAAAATAAAATAGATCAATATAAGAATGAACAGGAATATTTAGAGAATTCACTTGCATTAAAAAAAGAAAATATATCAGCTTACCAATATCAATTAGAAAATGGCCGGTTTACATCAATTGATATAAACATTAAGGAAACAGATGTACAAAATTTGAGCAGTCAGCTCATCAATCTTAAAGAAAAGCTGAATCAGGCAATAATTGAGCAATTGAAAATTTGTGGCTATCTCAATAAGACCCTTTTTAACTTATTAAAGTGATACAACTGAAACAATGCTGATGAAATGGCTTATATTCTTTGCATTTGCACTTCCGGTAACAATATTTAACCTCAGAAGGCTGCTTTATATGCGTGAAGATATGATGGCTGGCTTTTTAAAATTATCAACTTTAAAAAGAAAATTGTGGCTAATTGCAGAAATTATTCTGGCTTTTATGCTTCTTGTTTGTGATAGCAGATTGACCTTTATTAGTGCTTTGTCTGCAAACTGGTTTTTATATACTGCTGCAGTATACGGCATGTATAAATCAGGTGTACCATGGCCTTTGTTTGTATTTCACGTATACATAGTTGTTCTGCTTTTAGTAATAACAATATTTTAAATTTTACGTTATGCAACACTTAAACTATCAAAACATACAATCGAGTATAGAAAAAATATTAGGCTTTGAATTGCCGGCAACCATTACTCACAGAAGTACAGAAAGTTATCCTGAAATTGTTCCCTGGGAAAAACTTCTTATAGCCAATAAAATTGAAACAAAATTTGGTATTACAATTAATGACGAAAGTCTTGAAAAAGCAGATTCTGTTGAAGATATCATCAAAACCATCCTGTTATCGAAACAAACCAACCAGACTTTCAACAAAATACAGAATAATCAATGAAAATTGTTAAAGAACTGTTCCTGTATATCAAACAGCCTGTTTATACAGGGGAAAGCCTGTCACCAAAGTTGAAACACATAAAAGATTTATCTGTGTTGTTTCTTTTAAGCTATTTGGTAAAAATAATTTGGGTATTAACAGTAAGTAAATGGATTAAAGAGAATTTTGAAATTTCCAGAAATACCATTACAAACGGTCAAAATTCTGCGAATGGAATGCTGGAATTTTTTTTAACGGCTGTAATTTTTGCACCTTTAATTGAAGAACTCATATTCAGGTATTTTTTAAAAGGAAAAAAGATCATTATTTTTTTACTGGCAGGATTTGCATTATCGGCATTAACTTTCTGGATGGTTAAACAATTTTCTTTCACAGATTTACACCTGAAAAGAATAGTATTAGTCATCAGCTTACTGCTACCATTAGCTGCAGCGTTATACTTTTATTACGGCTACAGGGAATCATCCGCTTTGAATTCTATTTTCGTCCGCTATTTTCCATTTTCTTACTACACTTCAGTTTTCGTTTTTGGTTTGGTACATTTACCAAATTTTTCAGGTACCAGCAATTACCTGTTATTTCTTCCATTAATAATACCACAACTATTAAGCGGATTTATTTATGGATTTGCAAGGATGAAATATGGAATGTGGGCCAACATAATGCTACATGCATCTTCCAATATGGTAACCTTTGTGCTTGATGCAGTATTAAAAATATAAACCAGATTATTTGCTTAAAATTAATATTACTTTATAAAATGTATATTTTTTTTCATACACTATGTTAGTATTTGAAGAATTAAAATCAGGGATAATATTTTTTTAAGATCATAAGTTTGAAGACATGCCGTTTTCAATGTTCCGAGGAAAGGTAAAAAAGTCAGCTAAACAATTAAGAATTAAACCAGATCCCTAATGATACTTATGGCTTCTTTTGATGAAAATAAAGTTATTTACTTTAACTATGCCTCGCTGTCATGGATTAGCCATTATGTTTATGTTATTTACTTTCCGATACAAAACTTACTGAAGATATAATCCAGGCGGTCTTCATTAGTAATTTCACCTGTTATTTCTCCTAAATAATGAAGACAACGGCGTATATCAAGTGCCAGCAAATCACCGGGAATGTGATTTTTTAAACCTGCATCAATATCATCTAATGATTGCTTTACTTGCTGCAGTGCCTGATAATGTCTTGCATTGGTTACGATGGTACTTTCCGTATTAACCGCTCCCTGTAAAACTTTATCCACCATACATGCTTTGAGCAAATCAATATGTCCGTTATTTTTTGCAGAAATAAACAATACGGCTTCGCCTGAGAATTTTTGCTGTGCTGCATCTTCACCCATCATATCAACTTTATTACCTACGGCAATAAAATTTTTGTTGGACGTTTGCACCTGCAGTAAGGAAGCTTCTACTGATGCCTGTGTTTCTTCTTTTACATCAAACAAATACAACACCAGATCAGCAGCCTTCATTTTTTCAAGGCTTTTCTCCACACCAATGGTTTCAATCACATCTTTACTATCTCTGATACCTGCCGTATCAATCAACCGGAATAAAATGCCATTGATATTGATTACTTCTTCAATGGTATCACGTGTAGTACCTGCTATTTCACTTACAATAGCCCGGTTTTCATTAAGCAGTGTATTAAGCAAAGTGGATTTACCGGCATTAGGCTTGCCCACAATTGCAACACTCACCCCATTCTTTATTACATTACCCAATTGAAAAGAATTGATGAGGTCAACTACAGTAGTCTTAGCCTTTGCAATCAACTCAAAAAACTTAGAGCGATCAGCAAACTCTACATCTTCCTGGCTAAAGTCCAGTTCCAGTTCAATCAATGCAGAAAATTGGATCAACTGCTCTCTTAATTCTTTCAGTACGTGTGAAAACCCTCCACGAATATTATGCATCGCTGTATTTCTACTGGCTTCAGTATTACTGGCAATCAAATCGGCTACAGCCTCTGCTTGTGTTAAATCTAATTTTCCTTTGAGAAATGCCCGTTGTGTAAACTCGCCGGGTTTTGCAAGACGTGCCCCTTTTTTCAGGAGTGTATTGATTACCTGCTCCTGTATGTAAGGAGAACCATGACAACTGATTTCAATCACATCTTCACCAGTGTAGCTTTTAGGATTTTTAAAGAGTGAAAGCACTACTTCATCCAATACTTTATTATCAAGTTTTAAAAAACCTACATGAATGGTATGCGATGCCTGCTTTGATAAATCTTTTGATGGAAATAAGCCGTTAACTATATCAATAGCTTTTGCACCGCTTATACGTATTACACCAATAGCACCAATACCATGCGGTGTGGCTAATGCAACAATTGTATCATCCCATCCTGAAAGTTTACCCAGCATGCCGCAAAGGTAAAGGATGAAGGAGTTAGTTTATTGCCGGGCTGCAGCAGCATCCACCAGTACATATTTCCTGATGTCATTAATTTTCATTTCATCCAGTACATCAATCAGTTCTTTGTAAGATGTAAGAGCAGAAGGTTGAATAACCACTGTAAAGTTAGAATCAGAGCCATGAGCCTGCTTAATCCGTTTGCGTTTATCCATTAATTGATCCCGTAAGGATGGTGCAGCATATAACCCTACAGTTCCCTGTTGTAATGGTTGCTCTTCTTTTCCTTCATAATAATCTACAACACCATTTTCTTTTAATTGCAACGTAATGGTTTGTGTTGCGGGAGTTTGATTAGGTTCAAAAACACCAGTATCATCCGGCACATGCAAACCAAATGCCTTAGGCTTCGAAAGCTCAGTTGTAAAAATGAAAAATGTAATGAGCAGAAATCCTAAATCAACCATGGGAGCAAAATCAATGTTGATGGATTTTTTTCCTTTTGTTTCAATGGCATTCATAATTGTTGTTTTGAATAAGATGAATGCAGTAATGAATTCCATATATCCGGGCAATATGGAGCATGTTTGTACTTTTTACAAAATAGTCATACTAAAACATTCCCCGCCCTAAGAGGACATCTGACGGAAAACAAAAATCCCCACCGAAAATTCGATGGGGATGTTGCTTGTATATTCCTTCTTGATAAAGGTTAAGGTTGTTCATCCGGCAAACGGAATGTTACAGGCTGACGGCGATATGCTTTTACCTGTCGGCCGTTTTGGATGGCAGGTACCCATTTAGGTCCTTTCTTGATTGCGTTTACTGCAATCTGTGCCAATACTGTTCCTTTCATTGTTGTAGCTTCTACACTACTTACGTTTCCTTCTTTATCCACAATAAATTGAACAATACAGGTTCCGCTTTGGCCATCTTCCTGCAATTCATCCATGTGACGTTCAACTTCACGAGTCACGAATTGAATCCATTTGGCTTCACCACCGGGGAAAGAGGCTTCTACTTCTACTTTAGTAAACACCTGGTTCTCGTCTTCCTTGGGAGCTTCAACAACTTTAGTTTCCACTTCCACTTTTGGAGGATTTACTACTTCAGGATCTTTAATACCTTCCTGATCAATTTTACCGATGTTAGAGTTTTCAAGCTCCTTTTCTTCTTTTACCTCTTTTTCTTCATTAAACTTTTCATCCTCTACAATTTTGGGAGGAGTGAAACTTTTAATTTCAATTTTAGGAGGTTCTTGTTTTGGAGGAGGCGGAGGTGGTGGTTCAATTTTTTCAGGTTGTTTCTCTTTGATATCCTCAAGAGTAACATCTGTCATTTTCACTTTGTCCTTATTGCTGGCAGCAACGGTTCTTCCTACTATAACTGCCAGAAAAATCAAAAGTGCCACCCCTGCAGTAATGAGTAATGCAGTAGTAAGTCTTTTATTATAATTTTTCCTGAGTTCGTAAGCACCATAATCTTTATTCTTTCCATCGAAAAGAATATCAAGAAAATCGGCTGTCAGGATTTTATTTGAATCCATAATTAATTGTTTTGAATTAGATGCAAAAAAAATATCATTCCATAAATTTACTTAGTGCCGGCAGGTGGGGCCGGACCTTCAGTTAGTTCAATGAAAGTTTTTTCTGCTTCGTTAACATCTACAACGGCTTTACGTCCAATATCAGCAATTTGTACCTCGTCAAGAATATCAACCAGATTCTTATAATTTGCCAATTCGCCGGGTTTAACAATTACTACTAAATCTTTTTCAGGAGTATTATCTTTTTTACGTAACAATTCTTTTCTGATTTCAGAAAAGCTTGATGATTTGAAATTAGAACCATCAGGCAATAGTTGTCCTTCGTAAAAATAGACATGATTGTCCTTGCTTAATAAAATTGTAAAAGCGCCGGATGCTTTGGCTTCATTTTGCTCCTCAGGCTTTGCACTGTCATCAGGTACATTAAAACCAAATGCTTTTGGAGTACTCATTGTGGTTGTAAACACAAAGAATGTGATGAGTAAGAATCCAAGATCCACCATCGGTGTCATATCCACCCTGGTGTCTTTACGGGCTTGCTTTTTGACGCCCGGGCCTTTCTTACCACCGCCACTATCTGGTGCTGAAACATCTGCTCCCATAGCTGTAATTTTAAATGATTAAATTTATTTGTTCCGTTTTTTATACAGTGGTGTTCCGCTGGGAACGCCTTCTAAAGCAGTAACCAATTTAAAGGAGAAAATACCGTTCTTTTTAAATGCTGTAAGTACATTTTTAAAGTAGGGATATTTCGTTCCGTTGTCACCATTGAGCATGATATTCTTAGGCTTGCGTCCACCTGTACCGGTGAGCATCGCATTAAGATAATCATACAACTGGTTGTTGGTACTGTCTTCAACAGGAATGCCCGGCTGTTTCAGTTGTTTATATTCCTCTTCCGTTTTGTTCAAAAGAGAAGGCAATTGAGAAATAGGAACACCGATACCGCCAACAGAAAAATTCACAAAGTTCTTAATCTGAGCATTTGACAAATTAAGGCCTTTTTGCTTGCTTAACTGCTCAGCCATTAACTGGGCCTTTTCTCTACCATCCTGCTCAGCACTAAAACTTACGAAAACACGGCCGTCTTTATCAAAAGATACTTTTAATACATCTTTATCAGGCTGGTTTTCTGATGATACTGATTTGGGATTATCAATCTTCACCACTTCTGGTGGTTTAAATTTGGTAGCCAGCATGAAGAAGGACAGGATGAGGAAGGCTACGTCCACAAAGGCCGTCATATCCACCCATGTACTCTTCCGTGGTATTTTATTGAGTTTTGACATTTGTTACAGTTTTAATGTTTGAGATTCAATTTTTGTCAAAATCCACACATTATTTATACTGTGTCGCAAAACTTTGAGTAAGTGTAAAGCTGGTTTCATCAATACCATATGTAATGGAGTCGATCTTAGTAGTAAATACGTTATACATGATCAACGCAAATGATGAAGTGGCAATACCAAGGGCTGTATTATAAAGGGCTTCTGAGATACCAAGGGCAAGTGCACTGGCATCACCACCACCACCTTCTTTACCAAGGGCAGCAAATGAACGAATCATACCCAATACTGTACCCAAAAGGGCAATCAGGGTACCGAGTGATGTAATTGTAGAAAGAAACACAAGGTTTTTAGAAAGCATAGGCAATTCCAAAGCGGTAGCTTCTTCTACTTCTTTTTGAATGGCGCCCACTTTTTGATCATGATCCATGCCGCTGGCATCAGTCATTTCACGGTATTTTTTCAAACCGGCTTTCATAACATTGGCTACTGAACCTTTTTGTTTGTCGCACTCAGCCATTGCTGCATCAATATTTTTGTTGGCAAGGTGGTACTGTACTTTACGGATAAAATCAGTTGCATTACCATTACCCAACGCCTTGCGGATAGTAAGATAACGCTCAATAGAAAACACAATAACCATCAGGAATAAGCCAATAAGGAAAGGCACGATAATACCACCCTCATAAATGGCATTTAAAGCACCAATAGGTTTTTTGTGATGTGGCCAGAACCACGCACCCGAAGTATCAGGCTCAGAAAACCCGCTTGCGGCACCTAAAATAAAACGCCAGATAGAATAACCGGCAATGATACAAACAATCGGTGCTATCCAGGAGATAGCGTTGCTGCTCTTTTTCGCTTGAACTGAAGATGCAGCCTTTGCTGCAGTTGGTTTAGTTTCAGCCATGACAATTGATTTTTGGTTTTTAAAATTCTGAATAGTTATTTAATGAATCAGGCACAATTCTAAGAAAAAAATCTTTCTGAAAATCAACCCGTTTTCCCCATATACGGGAGGCACAAGTTAGGGAAATATTTTACTTGAACAACTTTGGTATTTTATTTTTTCATTTTGTTTGTAGCACAACCGACTGAACCGTTCATCCCATTTTTCCATTCATCCATAACAAATGAGCATTTGTACTTGTTTGAAGGCGGGTATGGTGCTAAACCCTACCTTCACCCACTTTTAAAATTTGTATGATGAAAAAAATGAAACATTTACTAACATTCTTTTTGTGTAGTTCACTGGCTTTACAAGCTTTAGCCCAAAACAGACCTACACAGCCTCCGGCTTCCACTAACGGACCATCTGTTACGCTACCTCAGGGTTTACCTACAGCACAAAGTCGTGCTGTACCTAAGCCATACAAAGAAGTAATAACTGACAAGGCCCGTACAGATGAAGGCTTGTTTAAAGTACATCGTATTGATGAAAAATGGTATTTTGAAATCCCTGATTCTTTAATGAACAGAGATATTCTTGTTGTAACCCGTTTATCAAAAGCAGCAGCAGGCATGAGCAATGGTTTTAGCGGCTATGCAGGTGATATTGTAAATAACAATGTTATCCGCTTTGATAAAGGCCCGAATAACAAAGTCTTTCTCCGCAGAATTTCTTTTGACAATCGTGCCAGTAATCCTGATGGAATGTACACAGCTGTACGCAACAGTACTGTACAGCCCATACTGCAATCATTTAATGTAAGTGCTTATGGTAAAGATTCTGTAACGAATACAAACTCTACAGTTATTGAAATGACAGATTACATCAGCGGTGATAATGATGTATTGTTTTTTAATGCGGGTGCAAAAGCCAGTTTGCAGGTAGGCGCCTATCAAACAGACCGTTCCTATATTAACACGGTTAAATCTTACCCCATTAACGTTGAAATTAAAACAACAAAAACCTATAATAGAGGCGCAGCAACAGGTTTTGGTGCCGCACCTAATCCCTTTGCGCCGCCCAGCAGTGGTGCATTTACGGTAGAACTAAACAGTTCTATGTTGCTGTTGCCAAAAGTGCCCGCCAAGTCTCGCTACTTTGATCCACGGGTTGGCTTTTTTGCAAGAGGTTATCTGGATTTTGATGCCAATCCGCAAGGTGTTAAATCAGTAGCGATGGCTATTCGCTGGAAACTGGAACCCAAAGAAGAAGATGTAGAAAAATATTTGCGTGGCGAACTAGTTGAACCTAAAAATCCCATCATTTATTATATTGACCCCGCTACCCCCAAAAAATGGGTACCTTATTTAATACAAGGTGTAAACGACTGGCAGGTGGCATTTGAAAAAGCAGGTTTTAAAAACGCTATTATTGGTAAAGTGGCTCCTACTCCGCAGGAAGATAGTACCTGGAGTTTAGAAGATGCACGTTACAGCGCTATCGTTTATAAACCATCCGAAGTGCAAAATGCCAGCGGACCCAATGTACACGACCCACGCAGCGGTCAAATTCTGGAAAGCCATATTAACTGGTATCATAACGTAATGCAATTGCTACGCAACTGGTATTTTATCCAGGCATCCCCTAACGATAAAGGTGCGCAAAAAATGATTTTTGATGATGCGTTGATGGGCGAACTTATTCGTTTTGTAAGCAGCCATGAAGTAGGTCATACCATTGGTCTTCGTCATAACTATGGATCTTCTTCTACTGTGCCTGTTGACAGTTTGCGGAATAAAGCATGGGTGGAAGCAAATGGCCACACACCATCTATTATGGACTATGCACGTTTTAACTATGTAGCCCAACCTGAAGATAACATCAGCCGCAGTGGCATTTTCCCCCGCATTGGTGATTACGATAAATGGGCAATTGAATGGGGTTACAGATGGTTGCCGCAGTTTAAAACAGGTGCAGAAGAAGTAGCTTACCTGCAGCAATTAACAACTGAGCGTTTAAAAAATAAACGTCATTGGTTTGGCACTGAAACCAATCCTGATGACCCACGCAGTCAAAATGAAGACCTTGGCAATGATGCCATGAAAGCAAGCATGTATGGTATTAAAAACCTGCAGCGTATTGTTCCTAATTTAATGACATGGACAAAACAGCCTAATGAAACCTATGACGGGCTGGATGAAATTTACTCACAGGTTGTAGGTCAGTTTGGTCGTTACATGGGTCATGTAGCAAAAAATATAGGTGGTATATATGAAACGCCGAAGATGGTAGAACAGGAAGGCGCCGTGTATGAGTACACACCCAAAACAATTCAAAAAGAAGCAATGAATTTTCTTTCTGCACAATTGTTTACTACACCCACCTGGTTAATCAATAATGAAATTTTCAGCCGCACCGGCGAAAATCCACAGATTGTAATTGGTACCAGGCAGGAAAGCATACTCAACCGTCTTATTAACAGCAGCACTATGAGCAAGTTATTTATTGCTGAATCTACATTGGGCAACAATGCTTACCGTGCAATGGATTTGATGGATGATTTACGCCGCAGCATCTTTAGTGAATTAGTAACACGTAAAGCAACAGATGTATACCGCAGAAATTTACAAAAGATGTTTGTAGAGCGGATCATCAGCTTATTGCCAGGTGGTGCAACTCCATTAACACTGGGTGGAAATTTTGGAATCACCTTCCAGATTTCACCATCACTTAATATAAAAAACACTGATGCGTATTCTATTTTAAGAGGTACTTTACGTACTCTTCGTGCAGATATACGCACTGCTATTCCTCTTACTACAGATACCATGACCAAATTGCATTTGCAGGATTTGAATGACAGAATTACTGACATTCTTGAGAAAAAATAAAACATGCAGTTGCTCATTAAAAAACCGTGGCCTTAAACCACGGTTTTTTAATTATAATTACTTTGCAGATAGAAGCAGTTATAAAAACTGCAGAAGAAACAAAAAAGCATTGTATATTAACGCCAAATATCTGTTGTGAACTATTTGAATCTTATAAGAATAAAACACTGGGCAAAAAATCTGTTTCTTTTTGTTCCGCTTTTCTTTTCGGGTGAATTATTAAACACAGAGAAGATGCTTACCGTTCTGGCCGGTTTTTTTGCATTTAGTTTTACGGCCAGCAGTATTTATGTTATTAATGATTACAGGGATATAGAAAACGATCGAAAACATCCGGAAAAATGTAAAAGGCCACTTGCATCCGGAGCAGTTTCGCCTGTTTCAGGACTGGTTGCAGCAATTCTTCTTTTAATCACCGGTTTTTTAATTGCATATTGGATCAGGGATAAATTTTTATTTGTACTTGGTATATATTTTCTGATTAATATCGGGTATTCTTTTGGCTTAAAAAATATTTCAATACTTGATATTATTTTACTGGCTATTGGCTTTGTATTACGTATAAAGGCGGGTTCGGTAATAGCATTTGTGCCATTGTCGGAGTGGATTGTTATTATGGTATTTTTGCTTGCCACATTTATGGCAATAGGCAAGAGAAGAGATGATGTTCTTTTAAAATTACAATCCGGAATTGACATGCGTAAAGCATCAAAAGGTTATAATCTTGAGTTTATGAATGTGTCGCTTTCATTGGTATCGGCAGTAATCATTGTAGCTTATTTTATGTACACTATGTCGCCGGAAATCATTGAAAGAATGGGTACACACAGACTTTATTATACCTGCCTTTTTGTAATGGCAGGCCTGCTCAGGTATCTGCAAATTATCTATGTTTCTGCAGATTCCGGTTCACCAACTAAAATTCTTTATAAAGACCGTTTTATTCAACTTTCATTACTGCTGTGGGTAGCCAGCTATATTTTAATCATTTATTTCAAGGACTTTTCACTGTTTAACTGATGAAGCCCGGTATTGCTTTTTTTGATTTTGATGGAACCATTACCAAAAAAGATACTTTACTGGAGTTTATCAAATTCAGTAAGGGATTACCGCTCTTTTGGTTTGGTTTTGCAGTATGCAGTCCATGGATTCTGATATGGAAACTTAATATCATTTCCAATCAGGCCGCAAAGGAAAAAGTTTTATCCTTTTTCTTCAGAGGTATGAAAATTGAAACGTTTGAACAATTGAGCCTTGCATTTGCAAAGCAAAAAATTCCTGCACTTCTCCGCACTAAGGCCAAAGCAGAAATAAAGTTATTACAGGAGCAAAAATTTACAACCGTTGTTGTATCAGCATCTCCGGGAAATTGGATTGAACCACTAGCACGGGAATATAACATGCCGGTAATTGCTACCACTCTGGAAATTAAAGACGGATTACTCACCGGGAAAATTGCATCCAAAAATTGTCATGGTACTGAAAAAGTACGCCGAATAAAAGAACAATATGATTTAAGTATTTATCAAACGGTTTATGCTTACGGAGATTCATCCGGTGATGTGCCTATGTTGCAACTGGCAGATAAAGCTTTTATGAAACCATTCCGGGATCACCAATAATCTGAAACATTTAAATCAACATGAAAGGCCACATAAAAAAGCAGGCTCATGAATAAAGAAGCATTTAAAATTGAAGGAAGAGATATCGTAATCATCAGTATTCAACCATGGTACTACCCGCTTGGAAGTAACTGTAAAAACATAGCACTTGAACTTTCAAAGCACAATAGGGTGCTGTATGTAAACATACCCATTACAAGAAAAACGTTTTATCAAAAATCAAAAGAGCCCGGTGTATCTGAGCATTGTACAATTATTAAAAACAAAGAAAACACTATTCGCCAAGTAAAAATGAACCTGTGGCAGTTATACCCGGTAACAATAATAGAATCCATCAATAAAATACCTTTTACACCTCTTTTCCGGCTACTGAATAAAATCAATAACAAGCGCTTTTGCCATGATATTGCTTTAGCTGTTGGTGAACTGGGCTTCAGCAATATCATTCTCTTTAACGATAATGACATTTATAACGGTTTTTATTTAAAAGAACTGCTTCAGCCGGAGTGTTATGTTTACTACATGAGAGATTTTTTACAGGGATATGCTTTCTGGAAAAAACATTGCAGTGTACTGGAGCCTGAGCTTATATCAAAATCAGACCTTGTTGTAACAAACTCAGTTTTTTACCGTGATTATTGTTTGAATTATAACAGCAAATCTGTTTACATGGGGCAGGGTTGCAATCTTGATAACTTTGATGCCACAAAGAGCCACCCTAAACCACGGGATATGGCCATGGATAAACAACCCATTATAGGTTATACCGGAGCTTTAGATTCTAACAGGCTCAATCATGAGATTATCCGCATTATTGCAGAAACACACCCGGAGTGGAATATTGTACTGGTGGGGCCGGAAGATGAAGAGTTTAAAAAAAGCACACTGCATAACATAAGCAACATAAAATTTAAAGGTGCTAAACACATGAATGAACTTCCGGCCTATGTTCAGCACTTTGATGTTTGTATCAACCCTCAAAAAATTAACACTGCCACACAGGGAAATTATCCCTTGAAAGTAGATGAATACCTTGCTATGGGAAAACCTGTGGTAGCTACACACACAAAAACAATGGAACTGTTTCAGAAACATACCTTCCTTGCAAAAACACCCCGGGAATACCCCGGTTTGATTGAGAAAGCCCTCGCCGGAAAAAGCCAGGAAGAACAAATTGCCCGGATTGCATTTGCACATTCACACACTTGGGCTAACAGTGTTGAAATTTTATATGCTGCGTTAAAACAGAAGTATTAAAAAAAAATAAGGCCCTTTTTGTGGTTAACAGCAAAGAATCACTAATTTAGTACTTGCAACACAGATTTTCTCTCCAATACATTGTGAAATACTTCCTCCATTTATCCTCTGAATCATAAATGTTTTTGTTTGAAACGCCTTTATATGTGTATTGGCATAAACTATAATCTAAAAAAACTACATTAATGAAAACTAACTTTACCTTACTTACAGTATTAATGGTCTTTCTTTTTAGTACCGCATCAAATGCCCAAACTGCAGGGGATTACCGCAGTATTGCTTCAGGAAACTGGGGAACACTCGCTACCTGGGAACGTTATGACGGTATTAGTTGGGTTGCTGCACCTTCAGCTCCAACATCTGCTGATGGCGTTATTACTATACGTTCACCACACACAGTAACAATTGCTGCCGCCGTTACAGCGGATCAGGTTGTAGTTGACGCAGGAGGCAGACTTAATAATAACACAGGTGGTCAAAACCTAACTCTAAATAATGGTACCGGAGATGATCTGGTGGTTAATGGCACTTATCTTTTAAGAAGTAATAATACACTTAATGGTCCCGGTAACCTTGTTGTTAATGGTACCTTTGAGTGGTTTAGCGGCACAATAGCTGCACCTGTAACCACAAATTCAGGTTCTACTACTACAATTTCTTTGGATTTTGCTCTTGTATTAAATAATACATTTATTAATAACGGAACCATTAACTGGGCTGCAGGACCTAGTAACGGTAATATTACTTTTAATAGTGGTACACTCACAAACAATGGTATAATTAATGCAAACTTTACAGGTTTATCTGCCCGTGGATTTGTAAACGGAGCAGGTACTAACACATTTAATAACAACGGCACGTTCAATAAACTTACAAGCATTGCTTTTGCTAACAGCTCAGTTACGTTTAATAATAATTCCACAGGAATTATTGGTGGTATTGGTTCTTACAACTTGTCAGGTACGGTTACCAATACCGGAACAATTCGCCCGGGCAATTCTCCCGGAGTTATGACTGTTACGTCTTCGTTTGTATCATCTCTTGCCACAACTCTGGATATTGAGGTACTCGATGCAAGCGGTGCCGGTACGGGGCATGATCAATTAAATGTTAATGGCAACTTTAATGTTTCCAATGCTGTATTAAATGTTACAGAGTTGGCTGTTGCCCCATTTGCAACTTATACAATTGTTACAACAACAGGTTCTGTAACCGGTACATTTGCCAGTACAAACTTACCCCCTCAATATACCGTCAACTATACTCCAAACAGTATTCAGGTTGTAAAGGCTGCGGGTCTTCCGGCAATTTGGGGTGATTTCACAGCTTTGGCAAAAGATGGCAACGTAAACCTTGAATGGTCTACATTCAGTGAAGAAAATACATCTCATTTTGTTGTTGAATTTGCAACAAATGGCACTGATTTTACAGCTATAGGAACAGTAAAAGCACAAGGAAACGCCAATACAAAAGCTACTTATAATTTTGTACATACCAGTCCTGATAAATCGAAAAATAATCTTTACCGCATCAGACTCGTTGATGCAGACGATAAAGTTTCGTATTCATCAATTAGAAGTGCAAGGTTTAAGCAAGGAGAATTGGTTCTTTTGCAGGCCATGCCAAACCCCGTAATAAATACATTGGTTTTACAAGCTCAGGAAAACAACCTTCAGGTTCGGATTTTCGATTTCAGTGGTCGTGAGGTAAAATCATTGCTCTTACAAAAAGGCGTGCACCAATTAGATATGACAAGAATGCCTGCCGGTCAATATTATATTACAGCTACTCATAAGGGAGAAACTGTACAGCAACTCAGTATTATTAAGCAGTAAATATTCTCGTTCTATTATGCGAAAAAGCTCCGTGAATTCACGGAGCTTTTTTACTATAAAGAAATTACTTTTTAAAAAAAACTGCAATAACCTATTTTATAATACGTGTTACTATGTACATCTTAAAATTGCATGACTCGAATGCTAAAAATTAATACATCTTAAGAATGATGGAATAATTTATGCTATACTTTAGCTGTAACGCTCTACAGCGTTATGAAAACTAAATAATACCGATATCCTTTATGAAAACTTTTTTACTCTTATGCGCATGCGCTCTTATGCCTGCATTGCAGGTATTTTCACAAACAGTTATTGGCCGTCAGACTGTAGATTCCTTTACCAGAAACAGCTATGGTGGTACTACCTATGCACTTACATGGCTGCCACAAACGTATAATAGTACAACAAGAGATTATCCATTGATTATTTTTTTACATGGCGCCGGAGAAACAGGTACTACTATCAGCAATCTTTCACGCCTTAATAATACAGGTTTACCTTCCAGAATTGCAGGAGGTTTTAACCCTGTGGCTGTTAATCCCAGAACAGGCGTAACAGACAGTTTTATTGTTGTATCACCACAAGCGCCATCATGGAGTTACAGTTATACAGAATTAAAACATATCCTTCCCGGAATTTTAAACAAATACAGAGTTGACAGAACCAGGATTTACCTCACCGGCCTTTCTGCAGGAGGTGGTGGTACATTTTCTACTTTTGGCAGCAGAGATTCTTTATTTATTAAAAATTTTGCAGCCATGGCTACTGCCAGCAGCGCCGGAACTAACGCAAGTAATGGCTATACTGCAGTAGAAGTTGAGAGTGGTCTGAAATTCGGAACTTCATGGGGCGTAAAAATGTGGACAGTTGCCGGTGAAGGGGATTACCTGCTTACTACAGATGTACGTTATCATGACAGTACTAACTGGCTTCAACCACAACCGCCAAACAAACTTACTGTTATTGCCGGAGTGGGCCACTCAGCCTGGAATCAAATGTATAACCCCTCCTTTCGGCCGGTAATTAATTATTACGGAAGAACGGGTACCTGTAATAATGGATGTGCATTTGGAGGTGTTCCGGTAGCACCTAACAATAATGGCTCAGCCGTAAGAGGCAGTGGTGTTACTCAGGATAGTTTAAATGTGTATGAATGGCTTTTACTTTGGCAAAGACCTGCAGGTGATGTATCACCAAATGTGGGCGACTATAGATCCAACGCAGCACGTCCAAATGGAGGCCGATGGAATTCAACAGCAAACTGGAGGCGTTACGATGGACAAAACTGGGTAACAACTACCAGAGTTCCGGACATATCAACAGGAAGAATAACAATCATGAGCACAGACAGTATGGAGGTAGATGTTGCAGTTACAACCGACCAGATAATCATTGAACCGAACGGAGTATTGAGTATTCAAAACAGCAGTATAACACTGGGGAATGGACCGGGAATAGACATAGTAGTAAATGGAACAATGTATTTACAACCCTCAAGATCCATCAATGGTACGGGTACAGTAATAGTTAATGGCACTTTTAACTGGATGGGCGGAACCTTAGGTGTATCAACCGAAACCGGCACATCTTCCATAATCAATATTAACAGCAACAATCAGAAATTCCTGACAGCTACATTTATTAACCGTGGAATTGTTAACTGGGGCACCGGCCTTACAGGTGGCGATATTGTTTTTACAAATGGCCGCTTTACCAATGAGGGTACAATCATTGAGAGTTTTCTGGCAAACAGAGGACTAAGTAACGGGGGTGGAAACAATGCCTTTATTAACCTGGGCATTTTCAGAAAGTATTCGCTTAACTCTTTTTTAAACAACGGAGTTCCATTTACAAATACCGGTACATTACAAGGTATTGGCAGTTATAATTTTTCACCGGGCACTATTACAAATACCGGAATAGTACGTCCGGGAAACTCTCCGGGTATCTTAACAGTTAGCGAAGGCACATTAACCGGACAAAATACAACAATCAATATTGAAATTTTTAATGGCTCAGGTGCAGGCTACGGTCACAATCGTTTAGATTTAACAGGAAACATTTCTTTAACAGGCAATCGTCTTGTTTTGTATGATAATCCCACAGCGCCTATTCAGGCTTATACAATTCTTACAACAACTGGTGTATTTTCAGGAACGTTTTCACAAGTAACCTTACCTCCGGGTTATTCACTCACCTACAACAGCAACAGCGTGGTAGCAAATAAAACGGGTGGTACATTACCTGCTGTTTGGGGAGAATTTTCCGGAGCAGCATCTGGCAGTGATACAAAATTAAGCTGGACCACTTTACAGGAAGAAAATACAGATTATTTTGAAATACAGTTTTCAGATGATGGTGCAACCTTTTATACCATTGGTATTGAACCGGCACAGGGTTCTTCATCAGCACCCACTGTTTATACACATACCTACAGGGCCGCGTCTGCAAATGCAATTCAATACTATCGCCTGAAACTTGTTGATAAAGATGGTAAATACGAATATTCCAAAATCATTACACTTAAAAAACGAAACCAAAGTTCTTTTGTACAATTACAACAAAATGTAATTACAGGAGATTTGCAACTTACTGCCTATAACAACAGCCTGAGTGGAATAATAGCAAATATGAACGGTTTTGTGGTATGGAGAGGACGAATAAATAATGGCTATCAGTCAATACCGCTTGTTAATTTTTCAACAGGCCTTTACAAGTTAGTCGTTTTCCGGGATCAGCAGCCTGTTCAAACATTGATCATTCTTAAAAAATCAAACTGACAACATACTGTAACTACAAAAAAATAAAACTATATTGCATCTGAAACAGTTCAGCAGATACAAGGTTATCTGCTGAACTGTTTTAAAAAGTTGCATAAGCATGAAATTACGGAATCCGCAAAACAGGTTTCAACTGTCCATTAAAAAAAACGATCGTGTTCTTGAAGTGGGAGGCGGCCACAACCCTCACCCCCGCTCAAACTTAGTAGTAGATAAATATACAGGAAACGACAACCAGCATCGTGTTACTGATTTAAAAGTACTCAGGCATCAACAGTTTATGGAAGCAGACGGTGAAAACCTTCCCTTTAAAGATCATGAATTTGATTATGTAATATGTTGTCATGTGCTGGAACATGTACCCAACCCTCAAAAATTTCTGGCAGAACAGTTTCGGGTGGCTAAACGAGGTTACATTGAAACCCCTTCATTACTTGGCGAATACCTGGCACAAAAAGATTCGCATAAATGGATTTTACATGAGCATGAAGATGTATTATATCTCATGGACAAAAAAGAATTAAATTTTTTTCCCCGTTACGACACAGGAAATCTTTTTCATGACTATCTGCCAAAACATTCAATAGGTTATAAAATTATACAACGAACACATCCTAATGTGGAAACGATAAGAATTGAGTGGGAGCACAATTTTAATTTTGAAGTAAACCCTCAGGATCCGGAAATAAGAAAATTCTTTACAGGACCATGGAATTATCAATGGAATGATTCTTTTTTTCCACCACGCAGTATGGGAAATGAATTTAAAGCAGCAGCAGCAGCCATGTGGGATATTAGCAAAAGTGTATTCAAATCCAAAGTATTAAAAAAAGGAAATTGAATTTTTAAGATTAAAGCTGTTATTGAAATCCTCTTTCTTTAAGCTTATTTATATATTCAAGACCGGCTTCCCAGGTGGTTTTGTAAATTGTAATCATGTTTTTAAAGATAGCCGACACTTCTGCACCTATTTCTTTTTTCATGGTAAAATACCAGAGTAGAGTTGTAAGCAAGCATGCCGCTAAAGTGCCGGCGGCAGCACCATAAAAACCCATTAATTTAATACCAATCCATGCACAACCAAAATTAATAAGCATGGTGAGGCAATTTCTTAAAAAACACAAACGGCTCTTTCCAATTGAATATAAAGTTGTTCCCGCCTGATGTTGAAATACCCCAAGTACACTTGCAATAACAAGAACCTGGAGAATAGGTGCAGCAGCTGTGTATTTATCCGCTGTAATTAATTTCATAATAATTCCTGCAAATACTATAACAAACACTCCGGGGGGTATGATAATGCAAAGAAGTACTGCTACCATCTTTTCATACATCAGTTTAATCTTATTTGTTCCTTCATCTGAAGATGCTTTGGCCAGTTTGGGAAAAGCTACTTCTGCCGCTGCATAGGTGGGCATGTCAATAAATCCGTTTACTCTGCGAGCCGTAGAGTAAAATGCCACAGAACCGGGGATATATGCAGCCGTCATTAACTGATCGAGATTGGAATAAATACTTGACAATACACCTGAACCAAAAATATATCCACCATATGAAAACATCTTTTTTATCCAAAAACGCCGGGGCATAAATTTTTTCTGCAAATACTTACGGCTGGTAATTAAAAGAATAAATGTACCTGCAGCTATGCTTACTGATTGATAAAAACCCAGCATATATAAATTTTGAAAATCATCCCTGTAATAAGTAACAGCAAGGCAACTAAAAAAAATAAATTGTTTTACAAAATTGCCCCAAAAAATTCCGCCAAACTCAAAATGTGCCTGATGTACTGCTTCAAAGTGTGAAAAGAATATCATACATACAATGCCTGGAATAAATGTAAGTAGCATGGGCATAAACTGTTCGCCTGCGTTGAGCAGCTTACCAAGAGAATAACCGAGCAACAAAATAAAAAGAATAAACAGCAGACTAATAGCTGCATTAATTGCCAAAGCTGAAGATGCCACAACTGATTTCTCTTCTGGAGAAGAAGCAATACTTGTGTACCGCACCTGTGCATTGCGCAACAATGCATTTTTATTTGTTTCAAAAATGGTAATAACAATCAGAAATAATGACCATGTTGCCATTTGCGACGGTGTATCAAGTAAACGAACCAGAATTAAAAAATTGATAAACCCGAAAAAAGTAATGGAAAATCGCTGCATGAGTGAAAACGCAGCTGAACGAAACCAATATGATTGTAAATATTTTTTCAAAACTTTTTTTCAAAATAATTAAACAGCATTTATGCTGTTACTGTACGTATTGCCCTGCCACCACAAAACGTTCTACTTCTGATATTATTTCTTCGCTGATTTGAATATCAAATTTTCTTGCAAACAATTTATCTGTTTGTTGAAGTGCTTTTTTATCCTGTAGGGTTAAGATACGGGGATGGCCTTCTGTTTGCCCGGCCCAGTCAACGTACACCAGGTTATTTTTAATGCGAGATTTATAATGTGAGTTATATAATATGCTGGCAAATATAAACTCATCTGCACCCCAGCACAATTTAAAATAACGCACCACAGCAGGATTTTGCTTCAGAAAATTTATAATATACAAAGCTGCATCATTAGTAATTGTAAACCAGTTGGCTTTACCTACAATTTCAAAATCAAGTGGAAATTTTCTAGACGGGAGCAGTTTTGTTGCCAGTTTGCTAAGTCTGAATTTTCCGGGTATTTGCCAGTTAATAAAATGATATCCCTTTACACGATACTGTGCATCAGTCCATTCTGTTTCTATCGATTCGCATGTCATAAATTCTGTGCCTGAATGCTGCTGAAGATAGTTATAAATAAATGCAGCTGTTTTTACAGGTAAATCCTGGCCAGAAATAACATTAATATAATCAAATCCCAATGGTATAATTTCCTCAAATCCATTAAGGGTTGCCTGTATTGTACCGTACCCGGCCCAAACAATCTTTGTCCTTTTTTTAATAAAAGTCAGGCGTGGAAACTGCCGCAGGTAGTGGTACTCTGCTTCGTTGACTTTTGCATCTACATGAATAAAAAAATAAAAATCCGGATGCTGCATCAACCGCAAAAGACGTTCCACCTGGGCCGGAAATTTATGTACAAGTATAAGGTGTGCAACACGCATATATAAAATATTCCTTACTATTATTGCTGGTGAAGATAATACAAGTGTGTGTCAATTTTTAATCCCATAGTTTTACGCTATCTTTCGTCCTTACAACTGATTAAGAATAAAAATTCAAATCATTCTTTGTGAAAAATAAATTGTATAAACTGCTGCTTTATATTTTTAAGTTGGGTTTTTGGCCGGCTATTCGTATTGTGTGGAAAATGTACAGAGGAAAAACAAACGAAGTGATTGCATTACAAGTGCCGGGTGTAGAACATCCTGTTTATATACGTGCACAAACAAGTGATGAGTACACATTTCAGCAAATTTTTATAAATGAAGAATACAAATTTGACTATGAAGGAACAGCAAACTCCATTATTGATGCCGGTGCAAACATTGGCTTAGCTGCTGTATATTTTGCCCAGCGTTTTCCAAAGGCAAAAATCATTTGCCTGGAACCTGAACCTGAAAACTTTAAGTTACTCAGGCAAAACATTAAACCCTACCCATTTATTACCGGTTTGCAGCAGGGATTATGGAGTACTAAAACCAACTTAAAAATTTCCATTGAAGGGAAAGATAACTGGGGGTTTACTGTAGAAGAGAGTACCACACAAGACCCCGGAACTGTTGCGGCAACATCTATCCCCAATCTTTTAAAAGAATTTGAGTTAACTTCTATTGATATTGCAAAAATTGATATTGAAGGCAGCGAACTGGAAGTATTGAGTCATGAAAATTCGGCAGAATGGATAAAGCTTTGCAATAAACTTGTGATAGAATTACATGATCGCATGAAACCAGGCACCTCAAGAGCGCTTTTTAAACAATTGTTAAAACTACAGTCATTCAGATGTGAAATCTCCGGTGAAAATCTTGTGTTCGATAAGCTGCAATAAATCAAGTTATACTAACAATCAACAGTTTTCCTTATCCGCTCATTGCAAAAAAAATCGTATAATTTCTTTTAAATCCTGCACAAAATACGGTGGCAAGATTGAGCACTTCTGCGATATACTGCGAAATTATCTTTTATAATTTTACAAAGAATTCAATTGAAAATTTACCCTTGAAAACTGTTTGAAAATTGGGGAAAAGAACTGCCGTACCTGTACTATCTATTTCGCAAGTTGGCATACCTTTTGGCAATTAAGAGAGCCAAAAATCTTGTTCACCAACCAATCATATCTAGTTTTCTTCCGGCTATATCCGGTTAGGGGATAAACCATCCAATATCATGAAGCCAATTCTATTGCTCTGCGCAGCTTTATCATTTTACTTTAGCAGCAATGCACAAATTATGGGTCGACAGCAGGTGGACCAATTTCCCAGAAGTTCTTCGGGCACACTTACAAATGCACTTACCTGGTTACCTCAAACTTATAATAACGATATTAACCGCAGATATCCTCTCATAATTTTCTTACACGGAAGTGGTGAATCAGGAACAACAGTTACCGATTTAGCCAAACTTTATAATGCAACACCCCGCTCTCTGCCGGGCCGTATTGCTGATGGATGGAACCCGGTAGCAGTTAACCCCCGAACTGGTGTACAGGACAGCTTTATTGTTGTTTCACCACAATCAGCCTCATGGAGTTATAGTTATACTGAATTAAAACATATTTTACCTGCTGTACTTGCAAAATACCGAGTTGATACAAGCAGAATTTATTTAACCGGACTTTCTGCAGGCGGCGGAGGTGTATACTCAACATTTGGAAGCCGTGACAGCAATTTTATTAAACGCTTTGCTGCTATGGCAACTGTAAACAGTGCCGGTGTAAATGCAAGTAATGGGTATACAGCGTTACAAGTAGAAGCAGGTATTCGTTATGGTACTGCCTACGGTTGCCGTATGTGGACCATTGCCGGAGAAGGCGACTACTTATTAACAGTAAACGTTCGCTATCATGACAGTACAAATTTGCCAACAATACCACCAAGAGCTAACAAATTAACCGTATTGGCAAACACTGGACACAACGCATGGGGACGAGCTTATGATCCGGCTTTCAGACCTGTTATTAATTATTATGGAAACAGCGGCACCTGCAATAATGGTTGCAATTTTGGAGGAGTTCCGGTGGCGCCTGCAGCAAATGGAAGCACCGTTAGAGGTTCCGGAGTTACTCAGGATAGTCTTAATTTGTATGAGTGGCTGTTGTTGAACCAACGAACATTTGCAGCATCACCTAATCCTACGGCGTATGCCGGACCTGATATCAGCATCTCTTCCCCCCTTTCGTTCGTAACATTACAGGGAACCGGCACTGCTGGTGAAGGTTTTACAATCAGTTCATTTCAGTGGACTAAAATCAGCGGCCCCTCTTCATTTTTAATAGAAACCCCCTCTTCATCTGTTACAGTTGTAAATAATCTTGTGCCCGGTACTTATATTTTCAGACTTACAGTTAGAAACAGCAATGGCGTTGTTGCAACAGATGATGTACAGGTATCAGTTACCGGTACAGCTTATGCATCGCCTCAGATTAATTCGGTAACAGCAGATCAAACTATTGTTTTACCTGTAAACAGCGCAACCGCCTCCGTACAATACACAATAACCGGTGCTGCGCTCAAATCAATTGAATGGAAAAAACTTAAAACACCGGGACAACCAGCAAAACGATTAGGAATTCTTGGCTCATCAACAAGCCAGGGAGCAGGCTCTTCAGTAGCAGACAGCAGCTATACAGGAAGATTACGAAAACATTTGGAAAATTACGGACTTACAAATGGGATTGTAAATCTTTCCATGAGTGGTTACAGTATTTTTAAAGCTATGCCTACAAGCTATGTGCCAACCGGTTTGCAGCCGGCACCTGATCCTGCACTCAATATCACTGCAATGCTTAATCAGAATGTTGATGTTGTAATTGTGAACTATCCGTCAAATGGATACGATCAGTTTTCAACTGCAGAAATTATGATGGCCTTTCAAACTATTTATGACAGTTGTACTGCAAGAGGCGTGGATTGTTATATCACCACAACTCAACCACGTAATGATTTTGGGCCAACTTTCAGACAAATACTGCAAACACTTCGTGACAGTATATTAAATCGTTTTGGTGATAAAGCAATTAACTTTTATGACCCAATTGCAACACCCGGATCTAATACAACTAAAACAGAATATGCTGCCCCCGACAATATTCATATAAATGATGGCGGTCATCGTCAGTTATTCAATAAAGTAGTTCAATCCAATATTTTTAAACGCTTTGGTGTTTCTGCTGCAACAATTAATAATGCCGGAACTGCCAATGCAATATTCACGAATCTTACTACGGGTGAGCATACGTTTATGGTATCTGTTACTGATACACATGAACAAACAGTTAACCGCTTCACAAGGGTAACTGTTTCCGGAACAGCATCAAATAACAATCCGCCCACTGCCAATGCAGGTGCCAATCAAACCATTACATTACCAACTAACTCAGTTACACTTAATGGAAGTGGTACAGATACGGATGGTACCATCACAGCCTATCAATGGACAAAGATTGCAGGGCCTGCTCAATTCAATCTTACTGCTCCTGCTCAGGCACAAACAAATTTCTCCAATCTTGTGCAGGGTGTGTATCAGGTGGAGTTACAGGTAACAGATAATGTTGGTGCTGTAGGAAAAGATACAGTAATCATAACAGTAAACACTTCACAACAAGCAACACAAAGTTGTAACGGGAGAAGTTATATGCCTGCACCGGCAGGTGACAGAGGTTACTATAACTATATTAATCTGCAGCCCGGCGATACATTATTCTTAGATGGTTCAAAAAGCTGGAGCTATGTTTATCTGCAAGGCAAAAACGGTACACCGCAATGCCCTATCGTAATTATGAATAAAAACGGGCAGGCAAGATTAACAGGAAGTAATGCCCAATTAAAACTTTTTGATTGTACAAACATTAAAGTAATAGGAACAGGAACACCCGGCGTTAACTATGGCATTTATGTTCAACCTTATGCCGATAACATATTAATCAATGGTGCATTTGCTGTTGTTGTAAGCGGACGTTCAAAAAATATTGAAATAAGCAATGTACATGTAAGAAATGCAGGAATTGGTATGAGTATTAAAGAAGATGGCGGCTGCGATCCTCAATACAATTATCCAAACTGGGTTATTGATTCCATCAGTCTTCACCATAACAGAATTGCAAAAACATGGAACCAGGGCATGTATATTGGAAATACTTCTCCTGACAATGGCCCCAACAGTTATGATGTAAGACCGGTAAATTGTAACGGAACCACTATTTACCCAAGACCATTCAGAATGGGAAATATAAAAGTTTATGAAAATGATTTTGACAGTACCGGCAGGGCAGCTATTCAACTTTCCACTGCAAGTACCGGCAGAAGTGAAATTTATAATAACCGTATTCGTAACAGTGGTATTGGTGGTGATGAAGCGCAGGGCGCAGGCATTAACCTTGGTGCTTACAGTCATGTGTGGGTATATAATAACCACATCGTAAATACGCTTACGTTTGGCATAAGCTCATTTGGTGCCAGTAGTACAAACAATATCTTAAAAATTGAAAATAATATTATTGACAGTAGTGGTTTTTTAAGACACTATTACCTGTGGCAACCAGGGTTGTTTCAAATTGATTTAAATACAAGAACAGTTTATCCTAATACAATTCCATGGGTTTATTCTATCGGTCTCTATACAAAACCAACTGAGAATCCTGTTGACAGTACACGTTTCAGGATTTCAGGCAACTCATTAGGATATCGTAAAAATGTGAATGGCGGAATTGTTTTATCTGACAACCAGAATACATTTCACAAAAGCGGAAACTTTGTATGTAACAATTTTGCAACTGCTGGTGGCTCAACAAACGTGGTTATTGAAAACCCGCAAGCGCCTGTTTTTTATTCAGCAAACTGCAATAATATTGGCAATATCTCACCTATTGCTAATGCAGGTGCTGATCAAACAATCACATTGCCCGTAAATAATGTAATTCTCTCAGGTAATGGTTCTGATCCTGATGGTACTATTGCTGCCTATCAATGGACAAAGATTGCAGGGCCTGCTCAATTCAATATTGCTGCTCCCACCCAGGCACAAACAAGCTTTTCCAATCTTGTGCAGGGTGTGTATCAGGTGGAGTTAAGAGTAACGGATGATAAAGGTGCGTTCGGCAGAGATACTGTCATCATTACTGTTAATGCTGCACCTCCGCCTCCTAACAATCCGCCCACTGCCAATGCAGGTGCCAATCAAACCATTACATTACCAACTAATTCGGTTACACTTAATGGAAGTGGTACAGATACAGATGGAACTATTGCTGCCTATCAATGGACAAAGATTGCAGGGCCTGCTCAATTCAATATTGCTGCTCCCA
>ERZ1066135.65-NODE-65-length-105456-cov-22.654795_pt1 | contig 105456 bp, 95 predicted proteins | sample MGYA00382782_ERZ1066135 | MGnify/ENA primary metagenome ERZ1066135 (study PRJEB33369, sample SAMEA5778365) | biofilm metagenome | biome: Industrial cooling water; feature: Water cooling tower basin; material: Biofilm | place: United Arab Emirates | collected... | reverse complement strand
GCCCCGCATCCGACCGAAGCAATCCCCTCATAGAGTTGTCGGAATGGGTGCGTTTGAAAGACGTCCGCATTTCTTCATTCCTTCCCCGAATCAGGGGATTCCTTCGCTCAACAACGAGCCAATGCCTTCGGCAATCAAACAACTACTTTTCGCTCGGAATGACGGTTATGAATCAAGGTTCAGCCTTTTGCTTTATTCCGTCATTGCGAGGGAGTCCACTACTCAAGGGTCCGCAAACTTCACGCCCCGCATCCGACCGAAGCAATCCCCTCATAGAGTTGTCGGAATGGGTGCGTTTGAAAGACGTCCGCATTTCTTCATTCCTTCCCCGAATCAGGGGATTCCTTCGCTCAACAACGAGCCAATGCCTTCGGCAATCAAACAACTACTTTTCGCTCGGAATGACGGTTATGAATCAAGGTTCAGCCTTTTGCTTTATTCCGTCATTGCGAGGGAGTCCACTACTCAAGGGTCCGCAGGACTTCACGAAATGTACTCGACCGAAGCAATCCCAACTAGTCCAAGGATGTAAGCCCCCAGCTCGAGTGCATTTGTAACGCGTTCGCCTTCTTCCTGGAATCAGGGGATTCCTTCGCTCATCAACCTGAGCCCACTGCCTCAGCCGCTCGAAATTAAAGCGTATTGACGTGTCTGCTTTCCAGCCGGGCATGTACGTGCTGGAGGTAAGCGATGGAAAAAGCACCATCAATCGATTGTTTGTTAAGTAACGGTTAACGTAATTGCAATAGGGGATGGCTTGCGGGTCATCCCCTTTTTTATTGGTCTATGGAAAATATTGCCTTTAAGACCTTGAAGGGCCGACTAGAGTTGTCAAATTGAGTATTACGGAGCTAATTATTTCCTTATTCGTGATACTTTTGGATGTGCTAATCCGTTGTTTACTGAGCATCAACAAAGAAAATAATGTCACATAAATCAATACTGGTTTTAATTCTGTTACTGACTTTCCAAACGATCATGTCGTGCGGTCCGTGTGATTGTCCAAATGTCAAAACCTATGAAATTCAATACAATGGGGTAGTTATAAAGGCCTACGATACGTCCGGTTTCCAACCAAAGGAAGTTACCGGCTCGGCATATCGCAATGCATGTGGATTGACGGCCTCTGTGTCGTCAGATTGGAATCAAATTGCGCAAGGAGTTTCGTCTTTTGGGTTTGTACAAGCATTTGCATGCGACTGTTTGTGGGATGAATATATCTACTTGGACCCAATTAGCTATGTGAAAATATCGATGACGGATGTGAATTCGGGGGAAATAAGTGATGTCTCGGCCAAATTTGAGGTATATGGGTATGATGGTTTGCTTCCCTTGGACGATTTTTTTAGCATCAGAGAAGACTGGCATGATGGATTTCAATTCGAACTGGTTGATTTCGCTTCTATCTCAGACCTTAGTGAATTTTAGTGTTGAAGTTTATCTGCAATCCGGAACCATATTCACGGCCACTACCCAAGAAATCACCTTTATTTAGTCCTTCCCAGATTCGTTGAAATAAGGGGCAAGCAACTCCACCAATTCCTGTGGCATCCGCACTGGGCGACCGGTGGCTTTGTTTATCCCAAGCCTTGCTTTTTGCGCTGGGTATTTGCCCCGACCACATAGCTATATATGGCGGCCGGATAAAAGTGAATATCGATTCCTTCATATTGCACCCTGCCTTCTACATCACGAGATGTGACTAACGCGGACGAGAGGTTATTTTTTTGACAGAACTGCACAATACTTTTTAGCTCGTTCGGGTGTTTGAGGTATCTGTTGGACCATTTCACCTCCAATGCCCATTGAGGTTTGAGCATTGCTTCATCCAGTCCTACCATGTCCACTTCACCTTGGAATTTTCCTTGATTCCAGCGGGCATAATATGGAGTAAACCAGTCGCGATGCAGCCACTGGGCAAAAACGGCCGTCTCCACCATGGTTCCCATCGCTTCGTCTACGGCCTGCAGCGGAGAGAACAATGCACTACGTAAACTGGGATTGGTCAGATATATCTTGTAGAAGTTGGCGCGTTTGAACTTCCTCGCGCTATCGTCTATTCGATGCACTATCTTGATCAGAAAGGCAGCCTCCAGGTATTCTAGGTATTTCTTCAGCGAATTTTTATTTACCCCACTACTTTTCGCTAATGCCTCTAATGACACCTCGTTACCACTGTAGTACACCAGCGTGGTGAAAAAGGAGTTCAACTCTTGCACATCCTGAATGCCATATAGGCTTGGCAAGTCACGGAGCAGCACCTTGTCCACAATATCACTTTTGATATATCGACTTGGGTTCATCTGCATCTTTTCGGAAAAAATGACTTCCGGATACCCCCCAAAGTTGATATAGTCTACAAAATGACGGTTCAGTTCTTTGATATTGATCGTGCTATAGAAGTTACTGAGATTGCCTTGCCATGAGGTGGTGCTTGGGCGGATCAATGACTGATACCCTTTGAGATGAATATATTCATGAAATGTGAGTGGAGGCAGCATGAACTCGGTGAATCGTCCGGCCCCACTTTCAATGCTTTTGACTTTCAATGCTGCCGCTGCGGAACCGGAAACGATGAATTTGGTGTGAGGATAGCTATCTACAAGTACTTTGAGATGTATTTCCCAATTTTTTAAATATTGAATTTCATCAAAAAAAATGAACCACCCTTTGGAATCTGGGTTGCCAGCAGCGTGGCGGGCCAGGGAGAATAGTTGCTCCAGCCCCATGTGCAAGTAGATGGGGTTGTCAATGCTAATGTAGGCGATTTTTTGGGCATCAATATGAGATTGTAGCAAGGCCTGAATGGCATGATGCATCATCACAGTTTTTCCGACCCTACGCGGGCCCATCAGCACCAAAGCCCTTTTTACGTCGGTTTCTGACACAAGAGGCATGAATAAATCGAAATAGGGCCTTCGTTTCATTTCGTTCATGTCCTGATCAATGCCCGCAGAAACCCACCACGGATTTTCGAATTTCATTCTTTCAAGAATGAGCGCTTCGCTAATAGGCTTTAATGCGTGTCGATTACCCATACAGTAATGAAAATGTAAAAATAAGATAAAAAAAATTATCTTATTTGAAATAAATTGATATAAATAAGAGATTTTGTTGATTTTCGCGTCCTTATTGGTGTGCTTCCGGATTTAGGAAAAATACCCCCCCAACAACTCCACCAATTCCTGCGGCATCCGCACCGGGCGACTGGTGGTTTTGTTCACCCACACGAGTGTGGTTTCGCCCGTTCCCACTTCACGGCCGTCTTCGCCAATCACATCGTAGTAAAAGGTGATTTTCAGTGTGGGCATCTGCCGGATGGTGATGCGGATGGTCAGCTCCTCGTCGTAGCGGCCGGGGCTTTTGAATTGGTTTTTTAGCTCCAGCACGGGCATCATGATGCCGCGATCTTCCATCTCTTTGTAAGAAAACCCCAACGCTCGCATGGCCTCTACCCGCGCTACCTCAAAGTACGTGGCATAATTGCCATAATACACATAGCCCATCTGATCGGTCTCGGCATAACGCACGCGTATTTTCACTTCGTATTGGTACATCAGCGATCGATTCCTCGTTGGTTCAGCGCCCGTTGAAAGGCCCGCGCATTCTTCAAATGTGTATCAAAATCATCCGAAAAGGAATGATACCCCGAAAAATCCGGCTTGGCGCAGAAGTACAGATAGTCATGTGTTTCGGCATTCAGCACGGCGTTGAGGTAACGCTTTTCAGGCATACCGATGGGGCCCGGCGGCAGCCCTGCATATTTGTAGGTGTTGTAAGGCGAATCCACGTCCCGGTCGCCCTTGCGCACACGACGGATAGAAAAATCTTCTTGTGCGAAAATGAGCGTCGGGTCGGCTTGCAAGCGCATGCCAATGCGTAGGCGGTTCAGGTACACACCGGCAATGGTAGAGGCCTCATCTGCCTTGGAGGTTTCGGCCCGCACGATAGAGGCCAATGTGGTCACCTGCTGGGGCGTGAGGTTGATGTTAGCGGCTTGCTGCATTCGCTCTTCTGTCCAAAACCGGTCGTAATTCTGCTGCATTTTGTCCATGATCTGCTCGGGGGTGGCTTTGTAGAAGAACTCGTACGTGTCCGGCATGAATAGGCCAATCAGGTTGTATTGATCCATTTTATACTTCGACTGCACCTCTTCCCGCGCAAAATACTGCATGAGTTCCGCCGAGTCTAACCGTAAATGCTCAGAAAACATCTGCGCCACATCACCCAGCCGACGCAAATTGTGGAACGTCACTTCTACAATCGGGTTACCGATTTTGAAATAGCGAATAACCTCCAGATTGGTCATGTTGGGCGTTAGGGTATAATGTCCCGGCTGCACATTTTTGTGATAACCCATCAGTTTGGCCATGAAACTGAACGCCACTAGGTCATTCACCACACGGCCATTGTAGAGTTTATCTTGCAATTCCTTGAAATCCATTCCCTTGTCGATAGTGAAAATGATCTCTTGGTCATTGGCCACATTGATGTTGGGTGTGTAGATCAACTGATAGCTATAAAATGCAAACGATGAGAGCATCACCGTGAAAACGATTAAAAAGACCGCTAAAATTTTCCTATTTCTCATCACTGCCTAATTTTACCCTAGGTGCTGCAAATCTATTTTGTATCACCCAATCTATGGCCGCAGAATTTTTCAAGCTCTATCCTGACAACCCCGAACGGCGGAAAATCGAGCACATCGTGGATGTGCTGCGCGATGGCGGCCTGATTATTTACCCCACAGATACTATCTATGGACTAGGTTGTGATTTCTCGAATACAAAAGCCTTGGAAAAAGTAAAGCGCTTAAAGGGTATCAAGGGCAAATCCATGAACTTTTCCTTCATTTGCTACGACCTGAGCAACATTGCCGAATATGCCAAAGTGGACACGCCCACGTTCAAACTGATGAAACGTGCTCTTCCGGGACCCTACACCTTCATACTTCCGTCTTCCAGCAGCGTTCCCAAGATGCTGAACACAAGCAAAAAAACCATCGGTATTCGCGTGCCGGACAATCAGATTCCACGCATGATTGTGCGTGTGTTGGGCAACCCCATCATTACCACGTCCATTCACGAGGAGGGTGTGCAAGAATATGCCACCGATCCTGAAATCATTTTTGAAGATTTTAAAAATCTGGTGGACATAATCATAGACGGTGGCTATGGCGAGGTAGAGCCCAGCACCATCATTGACTGCACCGGCGATGAGCCCGTAGTGGTGCGCGAAGGAATGGGCACATTGGAGGGCGTATTATGACCCGATTGTTGATAGAGCCGCATTATTTGCCCTGTCTCGAATATGCCACACTCTTGGCACAAGTGGATGAAGTGGTGTGGGATGTGGAAAGCCCCTTTCAGAAGCAGACCTACCGCAATCGCTGCTATATTCTCACTGCCAATGGCGTGCTCGCATTGACAATTCCCGTGCATTTTCATTTGGGTACACCCTTCAAAGACGTGACTGTAGATTACCGACAATCGTGGATGCGCCAGCATTGGGGAGCCGTCTATTCAGCCTATGGCAAATCCCCTTTTTTCGATTTTTATGCCGATTATTTTCGTGCTATTTGGGATAAAAAATCGAAGTATCTACTCGATGTAAACCTCGAGATGATGACTGTCTGCCTGCGGCTGCTCAAGTTGAATGTCAGTATCTACATACAATCGGCCAATACGGCTGACATTGATCTGCGCAATGACATTTTGGCTAAGAAATCTTTCGAAACGAGAAAATTCTATCACCCACAACCCTACACCCAGAACTTTGGCAATACATTTGTCCCCAACCTGAGCCTTGTTGATCTCTTGTTTTGTCAAGGGCCTGAGTCGAGTGAAATAGTGAAACGTTCCGTTCTACTGCCGCTCGAACAAAAAGGCAGCTAAATTGGTTTTTCACACGACATCCTTGAGTTTCAAACCAATAGATGTATTTTTACTAAACCTCAATCGGTTCCATTATGGAAGCAAAATTTTCAAATCGAGTCAAAGAAGTAATATCTCTAAGCCGCGAAGAAGCCCTGCGGCTCGGGCATGATTACATCGGCACAGAGCATTTATTGCTAGGCATGATCCGCGAAGGAGAAGGAGTGGCTATCAGTGTGTTGAAGAAACTGGGCGTTTCGCTCAAGGAATTGCGGGCCACTATCGAGCAAGCCACTAAAGGCACAGCCACTGCCAATGTGAAAAACTTGGCAAACATTCCGCTCACACGCCAATCAGAGAAGGTGCTGAAAATCACCTATTTGGAAGCGAAGATTTTCAAGAGCCAACTCATCGGCACAGAGCATTTGTTACTTTCGATTTTGAGAGAAGAAGACAACCTCGCCACTCAGATTTTAGACAAGTTTGATGTTGGGTACGACATTGTAAAAGAAATGCTGGAATATCAAACCGAGAATCCATTGGCACAGTCAGATACCGACGAACCGGATGAAGATAGTGGCAAAATGTTTGGCGGTTCGGGTAGCGGTGCGCAAGGAAGTGGTGCCGGAACAGGCAAAGCCGAATCCAAGACTGCCGAAAAATCGAAGACGCCCGTGTTGGACAATTTCGGCCGTGACCTCACCAAATATGCCGAGGAAGGTAAGCTCGACCCGATAGTAGGACGTGAAAAGGAAATAGAGCGCGTGGCGCAAATCCTGAGCCGACGTAAAAAAAACAACCCGATTTTGATTGGTGAGCCCGGCGTAGGTAAGACAGCCATCGCTGAAGGTTTGGCCCTTAGAATCATTGAGAAGAAAGTATCGCGCATTTTGTTTGGCAAGCGAGTAGTCACACTTGACTTAGCTTCACTAGTGGCAGGCACAAAATATCGAGGACAGTTCGAGGAGCGCATGAAGGCCGTAATGAATGAGATCGAAAAGTCACCTGACGTGATTTTGTTCATTGACGAATTGCACACCATCGTAGGAGCAGGAGGTGCATCCGGTTCGTTAGATGCGTCTAACATGTTCAAACCGGCTCTGGCTCGTGGCGAAATCCAATGCATCGGCGCTACCACACTGGACGAATACCGCCAGCACATTGAGAAGGATGGCGCTTTGGCACGTCGTTTCCAAATGGTGATGGTGGATGCCACCACGGCAGAGGAGACCATTCAGATTCTCAACAACATCAAAGACAAATATCAGGATCACCACCACGTGACCTACACCGACGAGGCGTTGGAAGCGTGCGTGAAACTCTCTGACCGATACATCAGCGATCGTTTCTTGCCTGATAAAGCCATCGACGTGATGGACGAGGCAGGAGCACGTGTGCACATCAACAACATTAATGTGCCCAAGGCTATTGTAGATTTGGAAGAGCAGATTGAGGAAGTGAAGAAGGAGAAAAACCGCGTAGTAAAAAGCCAGAAGTACGAGGAGGCCGCTCAATTGCGCGACAATGAGAAGAAGTTGATTGCGCAGCTGGATTTGGAAAAGAAGAAATGGGAGGAAGAGACTCGAGCCAAGCGCTATGTGGTGGATGAAGGTGCAGTAGCCGATGTGATCGGCATGATGACTGGCATCCCTACTAAACGTATTGCGCAGAATGAAGGTACGAAGCTGCTAGCCATGAATGCGGAGTTGAGTGCCAAGGTAATAGGACAAAAGGAAGCGATCACCAAACTATCGAAAGCTATCCAACGAACGCGAGTGGGTTTAAAGGATCCTAAAAAACCGATCGGTTCGTTTGTTTTCCTCGGGCCTACCGGCGTTGGAAAAACCGAAATGGCCAAAGTGCTATCCACTTATTTGTTTGACAAAGAAGACAGCCTCATTCGAATAGACATGAGCGAATACATGGAGAAATTCTCTGTGTCGCGACTTGTAGGAGCGCCTCCGGGCTATGTGGGCTATGAAGAGGGCGGCCAGTTGACAGAAAAAGTGCGCCGCAAGCCGTATAGCGTGGTGTTGCTGGATGAAATTGAAAAAGCCCACCCGGATGTGTTCAACTTGCTGCTGCAGGTATTGGACGATGGTGTACTAACGGATGGACTTGGCAGAAAAGTCGATTTTCGAAACACGATCATCATCATGACCTCCAATATTGGTGTGCGCGATTTGAAGGATTTTGGTGCGGGTATTGGTTTCAGTACACAAGCCAAGCAAAACAACTTGGACGAGATCATGAAGTCCACTATTCAGAATGCGCTGAAGAAGACATTCAGCCCCGAATTCTTGAATCGATTGGATGATGTGATCGTGTTCAACTCACTTGATAAGGAGCATATTCACGAAATCATTGATATCACGTTGGGCAAATTGTTCAAGCGCATTATTGACTTGGGCTATGAGGTGCAATTGACCAAAAAGGCCAAAGACTTCTTGTCCGACAAAGGGTTTGACCCGCAGTATGGTGCCCGTCCGCTGAACAGAGCCATTCAGAAGTATCTGGAAGATCCGGTGGCCGAAGAAATCTTAAAAGGCGAAGTACAAGAAGGCGACACGCTAGTGGCTGATTGGGATGGCAAAGGCGAAGAGCTTACGATCAAGATCAAGAAGCGCAAAGTGGAGCAGAAGGAGAAGGAGTAAGGACCATTTTCGCTATCAACGAATAGAACCCCACGCTATCGGCTGGGGTTTTTTTTATGATCTTTTAAAATATTGCAAATATTGAAATTATATTAATTAGCGACATGTGCAAATAAAATATTTGATGTCTTTGTTCAACTTTTTTGAGGGTCGCACCGTATTACCTTGCATTGCCTACTAGCGAGCGCTGAGAAACCATCCGGACAAATGGTTGTCTACTAAAAGTTGCCGCCTGCATGCAACCTATCAGGACTATAGACCATCTGTAACCAAAGTGTAACCTCAAAACGACCCTGTGCGTCAGAAACTCCGTGATCAAACTAACCGACATCAAAAAAACCTATACCACCGGCAAGCAGTCCATGACTGTGCTGAAGGGTATCAACATGGAAATTAAGGAAGGCGAGCTCGTGTCTATCATGGGATCGTCTGGCTCGGGCAAGTCCACATTGCTCAATATCTTGGGCATTTTGGATGTCTTCGATGAAGGACACTACGAACTGGCCGGTACACCGATTGGCAACCTCACGGAAGCTAAAGCCGCATTTTATCGAAACAAGTTTCTCGGATTCGTCTTCCAATCGTTCAATTTGTTGAACTTCAAAAATGCGATGGAAAACGTGGCTTTGCCCATGTACTATCAGAAGATGAGTCGCAAGAAGCGCAACGAACTCGCATTGGAGTACTTGGGTCGAGTAGGGCTCAGGGAGTGGGCGCACCATATGCCCAGCGAAATGTCCGGCGGTCAAAAGCAACGTGTGGCAATAGCGCGTGCGTTGATATCCGATCCCAAAGTGATATTGGCTGATGAGCCAACAGGCGCCCTAGACACGCAGACTTCACACGAGGTGATGGACATTTTCAAAGAAGTAAATGCCATGGGCAAGACTATCGTAATTGTGACGCACGAAAACGACGTGGCAGCCATGACCGACCGCATCATCCGCTTGCAAGATGGCGTGATCCTCAGCAACAATTACCAACTCGAAGCGAGCCATGTTTGATATAGACAAGTGGCAGGAGATCATCTACACGATCAATAAAAATCGGGTACGAACGGCCATCACGGCCTTCAATGTGGCCTTTGGTATTTTTATTCTGATTGTGCTCATGGGGTTTGGCATGGGTTTTCAGAATGGTATTCGCAACCAATTCAATGACGATGCGATCAATTCCATCTTCATCGGCGGAGGCAAAACCAGTAAGGCGCATGCCGGACTGCAACCCGGTCGTGAAATCATCTTTAGCAATGACGACATAGCTGCCATTCAAAAGGAAATCGAAGGTGTGGATAAGATGAGCGGCCGGTTTTTCCTCACAGGCGAATTCACTGTGCGCTATGAAGACAAGTACTCGTTCTTCTTTATCCGATGTGTGCACCCGGACCATGCGTACATCGAAAAGACACTGATTACGTCAGGCAGATACTTGAACGACAAGGATATCAGAGAAAAACGCAAAGTAGCGATAGTGGGTCAAGGAGTTGTGGATGTGCTTTTCCCTAGAATAAATCCCATTGGCGAATACATCACCATCAATGGAGTGAAATACAAAGTGGTTGGAGTCTTTTTTGACGATGGAAATGAGCGTGAAAACAAGTTCATTCATATTCCCATCTCCACGGCGCAATTGGCCTATGGTGGGGGCAAAGATGTACACCAACTGATCGTCACCGTGGGAGATGCATCCGTTGGCGAGAGTATCCAGATTCAGGACGATCTCCACACGTTATTGGCACAGCGCCACCGTTTTTCTAAGGAAGATGATCAAGCGATTTGGCTTGGTAACGTGCTCGAGGAATATGGCCGTTGGATGGGCATTTTTGACGGCATCCGCTTTTTCTTGGCCGGCGTTGGATTCTTAACCCTGATTGCCGGAATAGTGGGCGTGAGCAACATCATGTTGATCATAGTGAAAGAGCGCACACGTGAAATTGGCGTACGCAAGGCCATTGGCGCTACACCGCGCTCTATTATAGGGCTGTTTTTGCAAGAATCATTGGCTGTCACGTTGATCAGCGGCTATGTGGGCATGATTGCGGGCATGGTATTTCTTCAGTCAGGCGCATTGACCTATTTGATGCTCTCTCTTGGATTCCCGGAGGAATTTTTCTTGGATCCGAATGTGTCACTGAGTAGTGCCATCACGGCCACCATCATCCTTGCCTTTAGTGGCACGTTGGCGGGCTATTTTCCTGCTCGAAAGGCAGCCAGAATTCAACCTATTGAGGCTTTAAGAGACGAATAAGATGTTTGATTACGATAAATGGCAAGAAATTTTTGGAACCATTCGGAAGAATAAACTCCGAACGTTCCTTACGCTACTGGGCATTGCCTGTGGCATGTTTATGCTCGTGCTTTTGCTTGGGGCGGGTAATAGTTTCCGCGATGGAGTAATGAAAGACTTCAATTTTGCTACGAACAGTGGCTTCCTGTGGGGCCGCAGAACGACTATCTCTTACAATGGTTTTCAGCCGGGTAAACGCGTGGAATTTGATAACTCTGATACGCGCATGTTGTGGAGTCGTGTGCCTGAAATGAAGTATTTGGCACCTCGCAACAGCCTGGGTAGTGCCATGACCATTTACAAGGACAAGTCGGCATCTTTTGAGGTTTTTGGTGACTATCCGGACTATAATAAAATAGAGATTAAGAATATACCCATCGGTAGGTTCATCAATGAGAAAGATATCGAACATCACCGAAAGGTGGCCGTCATTGGAGCAGGGGTGGTGAAGCAGTTGTTTGGCGATGAAAAGGATCCTATTGGCGAGTTCATCACGATTAACAAAGTGAACTTCCGGGTGGTGGGCATAATAAAGCCGACGCGCAATGGAGGCGATGTGCAGTCAGAGAGTTCTGTTCACGTGCCATTCACCACGTTTCAAAAGGCATTCAACTTTGGTGATGGCGTGGGATGGTACGGGTATTCGGTGGAGTCAGATGCCGACTTGAGTATTATTGAACCCAAAATTCTCAATCTGCTGAAAGAGAAAAACAACGTGCACCCGTTGGACGAAGATGCAGTTGGTCATTTTAACCTACAAGCAGAATATGACGAGATCAACGGACTTTTTGATGGGCTCACGTACTTCACGTGGTTTGTAGGCATCAGCACGCTCTTCGCAGGTATCATCGGTATCAGCAACATCATGCTCATCATTGTGAAGGAGCGCACCAAGGAAATCGGCATTCGCAAAGCCATGGGGGCAACACCTGCATCTATTGTGTCTTTGATCATTCAAGAATCGGTGTTCTTGACCCTGGTCGGCGGCTATTTTGCATTGATCTGTGGCTTAGGATTATTGGAACTGATAGGAGCCATCATGCCCGAAGATGGGGATATGCCGTTCACAGCCCCTACCATTGATGCGGCCATTGTGCTTGGTGCCTTGGGTATTTTGGTGCTGGGTGGAGCCATTGCTGGCATTTTGCCGGCACGAAAAGCGGCTGCAGTGAGCCCGATAGAAGCCATCCGAGTGGATGGTTAAAATAAAAATGAAATTATAGAACTCAAATAAACTGGACTTAATATGAAAAAGGTATTTCGAATTTTTGTGGTGATCCTGATCGTTGGCACCCTTGGCTTTTTGGGCTACTACGTGTTTAGTAAATCCGAAGAGCCGGCAACCGTTTTTGAAATGGATTCCGCCTTTGTGACCAACATTGAGCGCAAAACCGTAGCAACCGGCGCAATTAATCCGCGCAAGGAAGTAGCGATCAAATCGCAGGTGTCGGGTGTGGTAGAAACGCTATTTGTGGAACCGGGTGACAAGGTGCAGGCAGGGCAATTGATAGCCAAAATTCGCATCATCCCGAATGTGGTGGCACTCAATAGCGCCGAGGCACAATTGAATGAAGCCGTAATCAACTACAAGAATGCGGAGCAGGAAATGAACCGCCAGAAGAAGTTATTTTTCGAAAAGGTTATTTCTGAAGTGGATTATAATCGGATTTTGCTTTCCTATAATCTGACCAAGCAGCAAGTAGAAGCTGCTGAAAACAACCTGGCGTTAATAAAAGAAGGTGCGTCCAAGAAGACAGGTGCGGTTTCTAATTTGGTGAAGTCTACCGTGGCTGGCATGGTGCTGGACGTGGCTGTGAAGGAAGGAAATTTTGTGATCGAGTCAAACACGTTCAACGACGGAACCACTATTGCATCCATTGCCGATATGAAGGAACTCGTGTTTGAAGGAAAAGTGGACGAGGCAGAGGTAGGCAAGCTGAAGACCGGTATGCCATTGACACTGCAAGTAGGAGCCCTTGATACGGTCAAGTTCAAGGCAATCTTGGAGTATATTTCTCCGAAAGGGGTAGAGGAAGAAGGCGCCATCCAGTTTCAAGTACGTGCAGATGTGCAGCTGCGTGCCGACCAATTCTTACGTGCTGGATACAGTGCCAATGCGGATATTGTATTGGAAGTGAAGAAGGATGTGCTTGCCATACGTGAGAGCAACCTCATTTTTGAAGAAGATAAGATCTATGTGGAGGTGCTCAAAGGCGAGCAGGAATTTGAGAAACTGGAAATAGAAACGGGCATCTCTGACGGCATCAACATCGAGGTGTTGAAAGGCCTTGAGAAAAATACCAAGTTCAAGAAATTGTAAGAATCTGTATACTAACCACTAACTCTGAAGCCCTGATCAAAACTGTCAGGGTTTCGTTTTTTCAGACTATTTTGGCAGTTTGGCTTTGCCCTCTTTCAATGCATCGGTCATTTGATCGGCCACCGCTTGCATGGTTTTTTTCTGTTCCTTCAAATAATCCATAGTTTCTTCATGACTTGCCCCTCTAAAGAGCGGGTTGAAGTTGTTCATCCAGGTCATCATGGCCGATTCGGCATCAGCAATGCGCTGCATGGAGGCCGTGTAAGTTGCGCTCTGCAGCGAATCTGCATCGGCCGCTTTTTGCAGTGCCTGTCGCGTCAAGTACATGTCGTCCATAAGGGGCATCATCTTATCGTGAATGTCAATAACCTCGTCGGTCAATCGCTCCACTTCTGCCAGTTTTTTATCCGTGCAGGCTAGTGTTCCGATCAACAAAAAAAGTAGGATGGTCTGTCTCATAATACTTCCATTTTAGCGTCTTTCAATACATACATCAGCTGATTATAATCTTTGTCGTTCAGATACAGTGTACCTGTCACGCGCACGGCCTTGGCCGTATATTTCACTGCTTCTTTTAGGTACACCTCTGCCACGGTTTCGGGTCCGCTACCACCACAGAAAAAGCACGACGCGATGGGCAAGGATGATACAATGATTTTTTTTGGGTCAAACAGGCCATCGAAGGGGACAATGAAACCCTCCAGTACAATGATCTTTCCATTCAGCGCTCGCACTTCAGAACTGAATTTTGGGACATAGATTTCGCCGTATTCATCCTCTGTTTTGTCGTAGGTTACTTTGGCCAGCTTCGCCCAGTTTGCAGAGCTGGACTGTTGAGCCACGAGTGAACTTGACACCACAATCAACGCTAGTAAGAATACTTTTCTCATAAATTATCCTTTTGCAAGGGTTTTTGAAATGTCTGATCGGTAGGCCATCACAGCAGGCACAATGGCCGAAATAATGCCCATCGCAAAGCTACCGATCAAAACGTCGATTTCCTGAATCACAAAAAATAAGCCATCTGTTTGCATACTTTCACTGATCAATCCCAACGATTGGAAACCCGCATGAGCCAGTACAAATCCAAAAAATGTACCGCCGATCGTGAGCATCATTCCTTCTAAAAGCACGTGGGTGAAAATATGCAATCGGCTGGCGCCCATAGAGCGCATGATAGCTAGTTCGTATTTCCGCTCCTTGAGGGAATTCACCAACGCGATGAACACACTGATGGCACTGATAATGATGATGACCAAACCCAGCACATTCATTACATCCACACCGGTTCCTATCAGCGTAAACAATCGGGCGGTTTCAAAGGCGGGTGAGGCCGCCTGAAAATTACTGTCCTTATTCACGAGCTGTGGCAGACGAATGGCTGCCATTGGACTGGCGTATTTGATCAAAAGACTCGTGATTTCCTCATTTTCCAATTGTTCGCTTGTCACCTGCAAACCCAAGTGCGGAATAGTGACCAGCGCGTGGAGCGAATCATTGTGAGCCGGATGGTCCTCTGCATGGCCATGCACATGCCACACGCTCCCAATGGTGGTGAGCATTAGATCATCCAGCACCGTGCCAGAGGGTGCCAAGATGCCCGTAACTTCAAAAGGATTTTCCTCATGTCCGGCACCCATTTCCGCTAGTCCGTGGGTACTGCTGAAGGTATCGCCAAGCCTAAGACCCAATTGCTGACTCACATTCCACCCGATCACGGCTTTCATTTCACTTTCGTCCCATTTGCCTTCAGCTACTGTGGCATTATAAAGCGTGAGATATGCCGTCGTAGTACCAACGATTCGGTAGCCGGCATACGAGTCGCCTAAGGATAAGGGAATGGCAGACTTGATAAGTCGGTTACGGGTGAGTTTGGCCGCATCTTTTAGCGGAATATTTCCTGTCGGGAAATCAATATGAAAGACATTAGCCAAGATCAATTGGAGCGGACTACCCTTTGCTCCAATGACCAAATCAACACCCTGTGCATTGGTGTTTATTTCATTTTTCAAATGCGTGCTCACCAGCAGAATAAGCAGAATTATGGCCAGTCCGAAACCGAAAAGCAAAATACTCAACAGCGAACTTAGCGGCTTGAAAACTATGCTTCGAAAACTCAGGAACACCAAATTCATAGTACCAATTGGTTTGTAAACGAAGACTTGATCCGATGATCGTGCGTAGCGATCAGGAGTGTGGCATTGCGATCGGATGCCTGTTGTTTCAGCAAGTGTAAGACACGTGAGCAATTGGCATCATCCAAACTAGCCGTTGGTTCGTCTGCCGCCAGCAAAATGGGATCATGGATGACGGCACGGGCGATGGACACCCGCTGAGCTTGGCCTTCACTAAGCTCATGTGCCTTTCTTTTTTTGAGGTCACCCAATTGGAGAGCCTCTAGCACGTGTAAATATTTGTCCGACGACACCTTTTTTCCGCTCAGATAAGCGGCTAATTTCAGGTTTTCTAAGACAGTTAGGGATTTTACCAAATGCGGTCGCTGAAAGACAATCCCGATATGTTCGCCCCTGAACCGATCTCTCTTCTTGGTCGACAGTCCGGCAAATGATTGTCCATTAAATAAAATCTCTCCTGCCGTGGGCTTCAGCAAGCCGCAGATCAAATGGAGTAGGGTGGTTTTGCCGCTCCCGGAGGTACCCAAAATTAGCGCATGACCTTGATCCTCCACTTGCCAATCCGGGTAACGAATGGGCAAGTCGGCGTAGGTGTGTTCAAGTTGGCGAAGTTCGATCATGGATGTTTTGGCACAATGGTTGCCTTACCGAGCGAAAATACACAGACCATGATGCTTTTTCTCTTTTCCGCTGCTTTTATTGGAACGTTGTATATTCATCATCGCCGACAAGTCAATTCTTGAGCGAGCGTGCAATTCGATGCACCTGCCGAATGTGGTGCGCCTGATGAATCCGAAAAAATCGAAGGGCTTCACTGAGGCTCAACATGCCCACAAAGGGATGCTTATACACCGCCTTCGCTGACCATTTTTCGGGATAGTTTTCAATGAATTGTTTTAAACTTTCGCGGGTACTATCCCAGTCCGCTTTGAGCTCCGCAAGGGAGGTGACTGGTGGATGCTGAATGGCCACCGGTGCTTTAAACTTGAGTCCGCTGCGAAACGACACATCCACAAGGGTAAGCAATACCCGCGGGAGGCGAGTGGCCTCCTTCATGGCATCACCTGCCAATATTTTCTTTTGCATATAGCCGATAGATCCCGCTTCGGCCAATTGCACATGCCTTACTGCCTGAATCATGGACCATTGATTGGTGCGGGACTGACGGATGATTTCTTCCGGTTTGGAGGCTACATACGCCAGTATTTCTTCCCGATTTTTTTCCAATAACCGGAAACGTGACCACATTTGATTTGTACTTTTCAAAGCGCCTTGGGGTAAAATTTTTGTGGAAAAGTATAGAAAAAGTTATATTCGATGCGATTATTCAGTTTATTCGTAAGACCACCATCCACCTTGCTTCTTAGCAGAAGCAGAATCTGCCATCTCGGCAATTCTTCCAAAAGGATAATTAAACAGGACGAACCAAATCTGGACGAAACAAACGTATGAGCATTTTTGACATAGTCGCGCTTCTCATTTTTTTAGCCGGTCTTTTCATTTTCATCAATGCCTTTGTATTCAAGCTGCCATCTTCCATTGGGCTGATGATTATGGCTTTGAGCCTGTCGGTCGTCGTGATGGTTATTGGATATTTTTTCCCTGATCTTCACCTCGCCGAGCATGTGCGAGAGTACGAGTTTGAGGAGATTCTCTATCGGTTGGTGTTGAGTTTCATGCTCTTTGCCGGAGCGATCAATATTGATTTTAATAAACTGGCGCGTCAGCGTACGCCTGTATTGGTGTTAGCCACCACCGGAGTACTCATTTCTACAGCGGTGATCGGCACGTTGGTTTACTACATGCTGGATTTCATCGGCATCCACTTAGAATTTCTCTACTGCCTGGTATTTGGTGCCTTGATTTCGCCTACTGATCCTATTGCCGTCACCAAGACGATCAAGCGTTTCAACCTGTCCAAGGACTTAGAAACAAAGATCAATGGCGAGTCACTCTTCAATGACGGTATTGCCGTGGTATTGGCACTTACACTCCTAGATATTGCCCATGCAGGTGAAGATCATACGCTCACTATTTTCGAGACGCTCTACATTATCACGGCAGATATTGGCGGTGGTATTTTCATTGGTTTGTTCCTCGGGTACATCGGGTACCGATTGTTGAAATATGTAGACAATGACGTGGTGGAGGCCGAGGTGCTTATCACCTTGGCTATTGTGATGGTGGGCTCGTTCTTGGCAGACTTTATCCACGTTTCTTCCAAGCAAGCGGCTGTAGTGATGGGATTAGTGATCGGTAATGAGGGTCGAAGCACTCATGTGGCCAGTGCTGCGGGAGATTATGTATTCAAATTCTGGCATTTGTTGGAAGAGACGTTCAGCGCCATGCTCTTTGTTCTCATCGGTTTGGAAATGCTCGTGATTCCTTGGCGACTGGATTATTTCGCCGCAGGATTTTTCGCCGTGGTGATCGTTTTGTTTGGCCGATGGGTGAGCGTGTACATACCGATCAAATTTATGTCCGTAAAGCGCACATTTGATAGAAATACCATTTCGGTACTCACGTGGGGTGCCATGCGCGGGGGTCTTCCCATTGCGCTTTCGCTTTCGCTTTCAGATTTTCATGGCAAAGACGTGATCATCACCATGACGTACATTGTGGTGGTGTGCTCGGTGCTCTATCAAGGGTTCAGCGTAACGCCCCTGATGAAAATGTCGATGGGCACAAAGCGCGAGAAGTAAGTCATCAATCTTTACATTTGTTTATGCAAAAAATTACCGCTGTAGTGTTGGTCATCGGGGTGATGGTGGGTTGCGGCAAGCAAAACGAAGACAAGCCGGATTCTCCAAGAATAAAAAAAATGACGGCTGTGGCTAGTCCCGCCATGAACCAGTCTGTTACATTGGGTCAAAGTGTCGATTTCACTATTACTTCCGAGAAGGGAAATGTTGATTCCGTACAGATTGTTGTCGGCAAGGAGGAGACTATGTTCAAGTCAGGTACTTTCAAGTGGCAGCCGAGTACCCGTCGCACGGGTATCTTCAGTTTTCAGGTGAATGTGTTCAGCAATGGCCAAGTGGAGGCTCATTATCCGCGCCTGCAAATGCTCTCAGATGTGGTGCCTGAGGAATTTACGGCTATTTCCATGAGTGCCTATGAGCACGACACCCAAGCCTACACGCAAGGTTTATTTTTTCTCAATGATCGGCTGATCGAAAGCACAGGTGAAAAGGGCAAGTCTACCATCCGGCGGGTGCATCCGGTGACGGGCGCGGTATTGAAAAATGTGCCACTGGCCGATGAATATTTTGGAGAGGGCTGCACGCTTTATAAAGACAAAATATACCAACTGACGTGGACGTCACGCGTAGGCTTCATATACGATTTGGAATTGAATCAAATAGGTACCTTTCAATTCAATACCGACGGCTGGGGACTCACGACCCTTGGCGACTCGCTGGTGTTGAGCGACGGTTCTGAAAAGCTCTATTTTATGAACCCGAATGGATTCACGGAGATTGATAGGATAGAGGTGTACAACCACAAGGAAAAGGTGGACAACCTGAACGAACTCGAATATGTTAACGGGTTTATCTATGCCAATGAGTACCAGACAAACAACATTCACATCATTGAACCTACCACCGGACGTGTGATGCGCACCATTGACCTGAGTGGGATGCTGACACCTGCAGAAGCAGAAGCTGCTGACGTGCTGAATGGCATTGCCTATGACGCAGTGGGCGACCGTCTTTTTGTGACCGGAAAGTGGTGGCCGTGGCTCTTTGAAATTAAATTACAACCCAAGAAACCGCAGATATGACATTACAAGAAGCAACCGATAAAGTCCGAAAGATGGCCGATCGCCACGCCGGAAAATTTGGCAATAAAGTGAATTTTATTTTCGATGAAGGTGCCATCTTTTTAGATGACAGTGTAGCTCCGGCGGTCATCACCAATGCCGCAGGCGATGCGCCCTGTACTATCAAAATGTCACTGGAAAATTTTGACAAAATGTTGCATGGCGACCTGAACCCGATGATGGCATTTATGACCGGCAAAATGAAGGTGGAAGGCGACAAAGGCGTGGCAATGAAGTTGGCCGGCTTATTTTGACTTTCACCTTAGGATATACAGTTTTCCAAAGCCATTTTTGAATGCCTTGTCAGCCGAAGTGCGCCGGTGCTTCAACGCTTCGCCTTTTGAAGGCATCACCACGCGGTAGAAATACACGCCATTGGCTAGTGGGTCACCAAACTCATCCGTGCCATCCCAAGCATACTCGGTGATATTGTGACCAATCTTGATGGGGCCTATTTCGTCTTGGTTGATTTCCTTCACAATGCGACCTGAGATGGTCATTATCTGAATTTTGAGCTTGTCCGGCACCTCCGATCCGGTGAGGGTGAAAACAAAGCGGGTTTGCGAAGAAAAGGGATTTGGATAGGGATAAAAATGTGTGATGCTGGCTGTGGTGACCACTTCAAATTCGATTTCATAAGGCGCAGTACCGGCCGCATTTCCACTTTCATCGCGCCCTTGCACACTCAACGAATAAATACCATCTGTCAACGGACCGGGCAGGTACGTGATTTCAAAGTCATTCGTCGAAGAGGCCGGGGCGTATTGGACGTTCGGGTCTGTGAAGTTCACCCGCTCAAGAATGCACCCCTCACACGGACGTTTGAGTTTGATTTCCATGCCTAGCGTGTCGCTTTTTTGGATGAACGAATTGTCGTCTTTCATACGAATGATGATCGTCGGCTCAGGCGATACAATGTCGCCATTCATGATATACGCACCGTCAAAGGTCACATCCAGCACCGGATTGGTATTGTCAGCCGACACACGCACAGATTCCACCAAAATGAGGTCATTATTGAAGGTATATTCCTCGTTTTCGATGGCACTTACCTGCACCGACAGGTTATTTAGCCCGTCTTGACCGATCGTTTCGATGGCCGTGTCAAACGTGGTGGTGTCACCCGCGGCGGGTCCATCAATGGTAAACGTCTGCGTCTGTTGCCTACCACTTGCTGTGCCCCGCAGCACTGCCGTGATGTCAGCATTGTCGGTGAAATCAACGGGGGAGAGATTGTAGAAAGAGAATGTCTTCACCGCATCTTGTCCCTCCACCACGTTGCTTCGCTCGGTATCAGTGGTGAATAGCATACCCTCCGGCGGTCGCTCGTAGAGCACCGTCCAGAAGCCCAACTGTGGAGGGGTCAAATTTGTTTCGTCAGCTAGTTCAAAGTAAAATTTGAGCCAAGGATAAGCCTGTGCATCTATCGTTGAGAGATCTTGGTCATCGCGTCGGGCGAATTGAAATAAATCAACCTCTTGTCCGTCCGGCGTGATGCCGCGCACAGTTACTTGCACCACGTCGTTGATCTCTTCTGAGGTTTGGTAGGTCAGGGCTGTCCAAGCTTTGGCAGGTCCCACCCTATCGGTGACGATGCGTCCGCTGGTAAAAACACCGAATATATTATCGTCAAGTTGAATTGATTGCTGCGTGAGCGGCGTAGCAGATCCATTGTTGGCTACCACCACTGCCGTGCCGGGGGCATCTCCCTTTCTACCCAAAATAATTACCGGTTGGCCATTCGTCAGTGCTGCTACCGATGCACTGCTCACTCCTATTTGTTCAAGGGCATTGCGCACGTCCGCATCCCAGTTGGTATAGTTTACCTGGCCAATATTGAAAAGCACGATATGATCGCCGGTTTTCATGTTGTTGATGAGTGTTTCCAAATAGGCATTGGCACCCAGCACGTCGGTTTCACGCAAATTGTAAACGACTTGGGGAAGTCTGCCGCATACCAACGCACTGAACACATCGGCTCCACTGATGGCGATAGGACGATACGGGTTGGTGCTCTCTCGATCAAAGACGAGTGCATTGATGGTATTCGTGGCACATTGTGGGTCAATCGTATTGCTCGTCACTAGATAATCTATGCCGTTGGCAAGTAGCCGCAGGTCGTTGTAGTTGTATCCCGAGTAGGCCGTCCCAAATGTGGTGACACCTACGGGGGCATCCGTTTCAATAAATTCCCATTCGTCTGAATCGGTATCGAAAGACACGCCCACCAGCAAGTTTTGCACAAATTGATCGGGTGTAAACTGACCCCAGCCCGACGGACTGTTGCTAATCAGCGTAAAGGACGATTGCTCCCAACCTTCCTCTGCATTGGATTGAGGGGTAGTGAAGCGAGTGCGCCAGAACAATACGGTGGTGTCCGGCAAATTGGAGGAAGTGAAATCGACTGTCCGAGACAGCAAATGTTGGCCTGAGACAGAATAGCTTTTCAATAGCGGACTATCAAAAGTTGTGACCGAATCTATTTCTATGTCATAGGATCTTGACGATTGGAGGATGTCAGTCGGTTGCCAATGAAACTGCACAGCCGGATTGCTATAGACACTAAAATCGGGCGGATATAAGTGCGAGGTATTTCCTTGGAAAATTTCAAATGAAAGATTCAGGTAATTGTTGGATTCGTTGAGTTCAGGGGTGGCATTGGCCGGATCCAAGAAAATATCGAGCGTGTTCATCCCAACGATTTGCTGCCCGATTTCATTGTAGAGATAGAAGACAAGTGTGTCTTGGTAAAGCGGCCGCTCAAATGAGTGAAAGGATTGCACCACTTCACCCTGCGGCAAGGTGCGATTGATTTGGATCAGCAGGGGATCTGTGACTGTGCGACCGTAGTTCCGAATGATCATATTGACCCGAAAGGAATCTTGAGAAGCCAGCACCTGATTACTCTCGAATCCGTCTACCCACACACGCTCTTGGTGAATATCAAAGTCGGGCTGGGTCGCTCCAAAAATGCGGATCATCGGATCGCCCTGCAGCAGCATTTCCAATACTTGTGTTTGTGCCAATCTTCCCGAGCCGTACATGTCAAAATAACGGCTACTGATGGCTAGCTGTAATTCTCCAAGCGTGAGACCAAATGTTGGCTCTTCGGCAAAAGCAATCTGATAAAAGATATCCGAGTAACGTTTCAGCGCACTGGAGCTAGCAAAATTAGCGTGAGCGATAAACCCGATGGCGCCTAGATTGGGGGTGCGCATCCAATCCTCACCGAAGGAGACGTTCGTGCCAAAAATATCGCCCGCATTGCAGCCATTCACTAGAAACACAGGATACTTGCCTTGATTGGCATAGCCAAAATCGCCAGTAGATACCCGGCCAATTTCAATATCAGTGACCGTGTTGCTCGAGTGACCAAAAAAGGTTACCAACCCAACACCGCTGTTGATTTCGTCCACCACATCCACCACTTCCACGGTTTGACTCGTTTCTTTACCCAAATTGATCGCTCGGCCGCCTAGATAATCCCCCGATAGCACCTGCGCGAAGGATTGAATATACCCTCTGAAAATAGTGAGCTCGCTCACCGATTGGCCACCGCTTAGTTGCAGGACATTTTTTCGAAATAAATCAGCGTACGGAATCTGCTCCATTTCCTTCACTTTGTCCAGATAGGCCTTCACATGTTCCACCGTATAGGCATTGATGCGGCTCACAGCTAGGGCAGGTTTGACATCACTCGCTCCCAGTCCCTTGGTGAACATCAGATCGCCTCCGGGCTCCCCATAGGTGGGTATGTTGATGACACTGTGTTGATTATTTCGGTAGAAGTTGTAGTCGGGTGTGCGGCCTTTGCCGATCAAAAGAAGTGCTTTCGGTGTGCCGGTGGCTAGGGCATAATCAGCCATTTGTTTCACAGCAAGCGGAGATACATCGCCGTAGTTGAATTGATTGTACACATCGAAAATATTCAGGATGGTGGATGTATAGGCGCCACCTTGGACGGAGGCACGGTATGTGGCAAATGCCTGAACTGGATCTAGACCGTCAGATGCAGGAGCCCGCAGTGCCGGATGCGTGATGATGAGGTAATCGCTGCTTACATTGGGACTTGTCATGGTCACGGCATCAATATCAGCCACGGTTAGTGGACTTGTGACAGTGAGCACCTTCCTACTGGTATAGGGGCCAGGGATCAGGCATTCTAATCTGTCTGAAAATGAGGTGGTCGTGATGCGCACCGGATTCAGCGGATCTGTGATTTCATACACCTGCGTGCCGGCCGCATTAGTAGTGGTTACTCGGAAATAGGCCCGTTCGGCCGCTTCCAATTCGTCCAGATAAAAGACCTTGTTCTCCGAACTTGTCATGGACATGGTCTGCGGATATACTACGCGAACCAGCGCCGTAGAGACGCGATCGGCAGCACCGTCAAATCCAACGACATTCAGCCGTACGGACAGTGCACCTCCGGCACCCACATCCGTAGGCAAAAAGGAAAAGACCTGTCGGTAGGCATTGCGGTCGCTGAACTGCATATTGCCGATGGTACGCAAACTGGTTTGGCTTGGCCCCACCAAGATGTCTACGTTGTGATCGAGCGTGTTTCCACCTACCAATACCACTTCCAAGTAGGGGTCTGGACCCGAGCCGTAATTAGCCAATGTAAAATTGAATTGTTTGTTGCCACCTTTCGATACGAAATTGCCTGTCCACCCTTCACCTGAATCGTAATCAGCGAGGGTAAAGGACGCATCTGTTCCAAATTTGAGCCCCGGCGAATAGTCGCTCGTGCCGAGCTGTATGATCTCATTGAGATGATAGGTCTGCGGAGAAAGTCCATTGAAATCATTCAGTGAGGAGTTAGCCATGCGCTTGCCGGTTTCGGTCGTGAGTTTCCACGTGAGGAAATAGGCAGCCGTATCCGTGAAAAGGTTGTAGTATGTATGCGGCTGATCGGTTGCTTCCAGATAAAGAGGCGTGTCGCCAGAGCCATCATTTTTTTGACCGTAGAATTCAAAGTAATTCAAGACCCCCCCCGTAGCATTTACTTGGATGGCCACTTCCTCACCTCTTCTGAAGAGTTGAATCCGGTTGGCAGGTACAGCAGCGGTTACAAATCCTTTGGCTTCCAATTCGGCTGCCGTAATGCGGTAAAACCCATCTTGGGTCACCTTGATTTTGAAATACGTCTGGCTATAGTCTATCCATTCATTGTCGAATTGTGCATGAGCCGATGCACACGTCAAGTAAAGCAAGCAAATGCCTATGATCCTATTGCTTCGCATCGAAATCAATTTTAACTGAAAAAATGTGCGAATAGAGGCCCTCAGCTTGGTTAAAGGCATCTGTCAAGGCATAGTCAATGGTGATTTGATCTACCCTAAATCCCAATCCGGCGGAGGGCTGCATGGTCCAAGAGGTGCGCCCTGCAAAGTCTTCGGTCTGTTGAAATTGCCCGATACCGAAACGAAGGAAGAATTGCTGCTTGAAACCTACCTCTATTCCGCCATACGGATCCACGGACGTCATTTCAGACTTGATGAGGGTGTTGCGCTTGCCATCAAAGGTGAAATCCATGTCGAGGGCAGTGAGCAAAGTAAACTGATCACTGAGTGTCCAAGTGCGGCTTGCACCAAGGATCATCCGCGGCAGAGTTATTTCCAGTGAGTTTTCAGGGAGCGCATTGTCAGTGACGGCATACACATCCTCTAGTGATTCCACATTGTGTGACCAGGCGTTGAACGTGCCGAAGACATCCCGTATCATCAAGCCCAGATGCCATTCTTGGAGCTGCTTCTGTACGCCGACATCCAATCCAAAGCCCCAGGCAGTGGAGAATTCGCCCACTTTTCGGTGGATGATTTTTACATTACCTCCGGCACTTAACCCGCCCAAAACGGGTATTTCTCGCGCATACGAACCAATGAAAGCATAGTCAGAAGCGGCAAAAAATCGGATGTTGTCATAGTTGATGGTGCCATTTGCATCAAACAGAAAGCGGGTATCGGGAATATCATCTACCGAAAAGCGAATCACCGAAACGGCGAGTTTGCTCTGATTATCCACGCTGGTGGCATACGCTGCATAATCGTAGTTGGCCAATCCTCCGAAATATGAAGCGTACATGAGTATGCCTTGGTTTTTCTCCAAGCCCAAAAGTCCGGCCGGATTCCAATATCCCGAGGTGACATCAGCTGTATGCGCCACGCCACTCAGTGCCATGCCAAGTGCACGGGCACCCACACCAAGTTGGAGGAATTCGTTGCTGTATTTGGGCGTGTTGTCTCGTGCCTCATTGGCTTGCCCGGCAAGCGCGCCTGCGAGTAGAAAAGCAAAAAGGAAATGACCGAACCGCATGCGTGTACCCAAATTATCCTGCAAGTTAAGATTTCGGCGGCAAAAGGCGGTTTTACATGAAATCATTTGCATGTGTAGGCAACAGATCATCAAAAAATGGAGCGGCACTGCGGGAGATTTAGTGGCTGAATACTCGCTCTCTTCCCGTCAGTGCGGGAAATCGATCGAGGCTATTTTGGAGTTCCTGTGCAGTCGGGTGTTTCCACCCGACGAATTTTAGCATCGTCAGGTAGAAATACCTGACGTCAAGGAAGGTTTCTCCGCTGTGCTTGCGAAATGTCGTAGGGGTAGTTTGGAGGTGATGAAAAGCCATTCCGTGCGTGAAATAGCCCCGGCCATCGGACGGGAGTACAGCCACTAAAAGGCAAAACAGCCTCGCTCCAAAAATTAGTTCACCGTACTCAAACACGCCAATTCGCTGTACTATTCCAATTATATGCGGTACTATACCATGAAAATGCGCAATTTTATTACTTTTTTCATACAGTACTTGGCCATGCACAGTACTTTTCCGTACACAGTGTCAAACGTGCCAAAAGATGAACGTAGAAAATACACAAGTGCAGATGCGAAAAGGGATTCTGGAATTTTGCATTTTGCACATCATATCTAGAGGAGAAGTATATGCTTCGGATATGCTGGAAGAACTCACCTCTGCCAAGATCATGGTGGTGGAGGGTACGCTTTACCCACTGCTCACTCGTCTGCGCAAAGCCGGATTGGTGGATTACAAATGGGTGGAATCTAGCTCAGGACCTCCCAGGAAATACTACACACTTACACCCGATGGACAGGATTTTCTGTCCACCCTTAACACTACCTGGGAGGAACTGGTTAGCTCCATAACGAGCATCACCAAGCATGTGGCCAATGCGAAAACGGCCAAAACCAAAAAAGTAAAGATCCCAACCGAATAAATCACGCGAATAATCCACAGTCATGAAGAAGACCATAAGCATAAACATCGGCGGCAACATCTTCCACATAGAGGAGGAAGGTTACGAAAAGCTGAAAGCCTATCTCGATTCAGTCCACAAGTACTTCTCCACATTTGAGGATGCCAAAGAGATCACTGATGATATCGAAAACAGAATTGCTGAGAAGTTTTACAGTCAGCTCAAGAAAAATAAGGAGGCTATCTCCACCAAGGAAGTAGATCAGCTGATCGCCTCCATGGGTACTGTGGCCGACTTTGAAGCCACCTTCGAAGATGAACCCAAAGATCAAAAACTGGAACCAAAAACATCGGAAGCAAAGGACACTACTGCCGAAGGAGCTTCAGCGGCCAGAAAACTCTACCGAGACACCAAGCACAAGATTCTCGGTGGAGTGGCGGCCGGATTTGCCAACTACTTCAATGTGGATCCGCTGTGGTTCAGGTTGTTATGGATCGTCTTCTTCTTTAGTGGCGTGGGCATCATCGCTTACATTATCTTCTGGATCGTGCTGCCGGGCCATGAGGTTTTAGAAGAAAAAAAGAGCGTCAAGAAATTCTATCGAGATCCCGACAAGCGGGTACTCGGGGGCGTGGCATCCGGTATAGCCAACTACTTCGGATCTGATCTGGTGGTATTCAGGTTGCTCTTTTTCATATCCATCTTCTTGGGCGGATCGGGCATCATCGTGTACATTATCCTCTGGATCATCACTCCGGAGGCTAAGTCCGTTACTGAGAAAATGGAAATGAAAGGGGAGCCCGTGACCATGGCCGGTATTGAGAAAAACGTGAAGAAGAGCCTGAACATGGAGGAGAAGGAGGAAAACGTCTTTGTGAAAATATTGCTCTTCCCTTTCCGGTTGGTGGCTATGCTATTCGAAGGATTGGGTCGGATGCTGGGCCCGGTAATGACGTTTATCATTGAGACCGTTCGCGTGGTTTTTGGAGCATTCGTGTTCCTGACCGGGTTCAGCATTATGATCTTCTTGATCTTCTCCCTGTTCTTCTTACTGGGCATGGATTGGCACATGGGCGATCGAATGGCTACTATAGACGGCATTCCTTTGGCTGATTTCATCGCACCGATGGGACCTCTCGCTACGGCCAGTGTTTTCTTACTTGGCTTTATTCCTGCACTTGGCGTTGCACTTTTGGGGCTCACCATCTTGCTCAAAAAGCGCATTGGCAATGCCTACGTGGCACTCTCGTTGGTTGTTATTTGGGTAGTGGCTGTTATAGGTGCATCATTCACCGTGCCGCAGATCATCAATCAGTTCAGCACTGACGACACCATTGAGGAGCAGATTACTTTCAAGATGGGTAAAGAAGAGCCAGTACTCAAACTCAATTTTGTGGAAGACGAGCCGTACGATTACCGCGGAGTGAATTTGCGGTTGAGAGGGCATGCGGATACTACGTTCCTTTTGGTCATGGACAAAGAAGGTCGTGGTTCTTCCCGATCCAATGCACGTGAGAATGCAGCCGGTGTATCCTACACAGTGACGCAGGTAGGTAATGACCTAGTCTTCGATTCACGAATCAAGTTTAATGACGACACCAAGTTCAGATTTCAAAATGTAGACGCCACCCTGTACATACCGTATGGCCGCACATTCAAGATGGAGCAGGAACTCGATGAAATATTGATCAATACGCTCCACATCAATGGCTACTACGGCTATCAGATGGGCGATAACACTTGGATGTTTGACGAAGACGGCATCATTTGCTTGACGTGCTCAGCCACCCGCGACCGATTGGGCAATGCTAAGTCTGACAGAAAGGGAAGAAGTTTTGATTTTGAAGGCTTCAATGAAGTTTCCGTTTCTTCCGCTTTCAAGGTGAAGGTGATTAAATCTGATGACTTTGATGTGATGCTCAGTGGCCGTCGTGGCGATTTGGATCGAGTGATCATCAAGCAGGTCAACGAACGACTCACTATTCAATACGATGACGAGGAGGATGAGTGGGATAATAGAAGCCGCGACATTACGGTATCACTGTATCTGCCCGAATTGGCCTATTTCAAGGCTTCAGGTGAATGCTCGGGTAGCATTGCAGACTTTGATCAAAAGGACATGGAACTGGTGCTTTCGGGTGATACAGACTTCAAAGCCGACCTGACAGTGCAGGCGCTGAAAGTAGATATGAGCGGAGGAGCGGAATTGACCCTGAGCGGAAGTGCCGATCTATTGACGGCAGAAATAAGTGGCGCCACAAGCCTGGAATCTACCGACATGGATGCCAACGAAGTGACATTGGATGCCTCGGGAAGTTCTAGCGCAGGCATTTTCGCCGATGACCAACTGAAGGTAAATGCGACAGGCAACAGCCAAGTCACATACAGAGGTACCTCCCAAACTGAGATCACGACTTCAGACGGTAGCCGAGTGCGCAAAGATTGATCTACCAAGAAATGTTGAAAACTCGACTCTTAATCACAGCCTCAGTGACCGTAGCAATTTGGTCACTGCTTTTTTGGAATTACTTGCATGGGGGGATTCCAAGCCATCATTTATTAGCGCGAGAGGATTTACCCTCTTTTTCAAATGCTTGGGGCGGATTAGTACTGCCTCTTCTTACGTGGCTATTGGTTTATCGCGTGCAGCTTAGGGACAGGCAAACGAATGCTTCCACAGGTATTTCGAAAGGATCCATTCTTGGTTTTGTAGGAGCATTTTGCTATGGACTGGCCATTGTACTGTTTTTCAAAATGGATACCGACGTACCAGGCTATTTACTGCAAGGCATCTTTGTTCTCGCCCTTTTTTTCCCTCTTTACCGCGCGCAGTACTTGCTCGGATTCGTCATAGGAATGACCGTCACATTTGGAGCTGTTTTACCCACGTTGATAGGTTCAGTTTTGGTGCTCATTTCTGCCTGTCTTTACCTAGCCATTCGTCCGGCGTTTCTTTTTGTTTGGAGGAAAATATATGCGCCTAAAGCGTGAATAAGTCCTTACTTAAGGATCAATTAAAGGAATAGCGGAAGCCCAACAGCGCAGAGTAGTTCAAAGGGTAACTCTCGAAAGATGCCCCGGGTGCGGTGATTGACGTGACAGCCTGCTCTACGATGGGCTGGAAACTCACCTGAAAGTGGCTATTCACCTCGTAAGAAAGTGTGGTGCCCACAGCCACGCGCAAATGCAACGGACGATACAAATCACCGGGACGCGTAGTGCGGCTCATACCCAACTGATCATTCGAAATCTGCTGACGCAATAGAAAACCTACTTCCGGGCCTGCCTGAAAAGACCAGTCAAATGCCCCGGAGGCTACAGTATAATCGGCAAGTACAGGCAATACGGCCATTTCGTACGTACCGTTCAGCCCCACTTCTTCCACTTTGCCAATGTCCACGTTTTCAATAAAATCCGCCGTGAAGTGTAGTAATTCTCCATTTAGCGTATTTGCAGCGCTCGAAAAATTACTCTTGTTATAAGAAAGGCCTGTCACCACGGCAAGTCTGGACGCCAGCGGCACACCGACAAACACGCCCGTGCTCAAGGTCATTTGTTCGTTCATGCTTTGTTCTTTCGTTTGCAAGTCCTCTGCTGTTCGGTCAGTTGTGAATGGCGAGATCACGCCCGAGTCACCACCTCCAGAGGTACCATTAAGCTGAGAGGAGTAGCTCCCCACGCCTTGTGCCACGCCCACCCAAAGTCGTTTGTCGGATGATTTGGATTTTTTCTTTTTCACAATCAAGAAATCTTCTGCTTCCGGATATTCGAATTTTGCCCCTGCTGCAGGCGTTGTTTTCATTTCAGCAACTTCTGCCTTCAGGTCGTTTGTAGCTGTTGAAGTTGTTTCACCGATCGTGGAGGTTACTATTTCATTCGAGGGTTCATTCATTCCATCTAAAGATGCCACCGATGTTTCGTTAAGCATAGCCTCTTCTTGCTTTGTGCCTTCACTAAAGCCTGAAATTTCTGATAGGGTGGCCCCATCACGTTTCTTCCGTGCCTTCTTTTTGGTCTCGGCGTGGGTGGCTATTGACGCTACACCCTGTGTCGACTTTTTCGCTTCTAACGAAGATGTAGCAGTAATTGGGTTTTTTGGGAGCGATTGATCTGAAGAAAATGATTGCACACTTTCAACCTGTGCCATTTCTGATGATTCTGTTGGCTCGGCTGTGTACCAAACGAACATGCCCGACAGAGCGAACACGGCTATTGCGGCTGCCCATGCCAGATAGGAAGGAAACGACGAACGAGGAGCCGGCGCAGCGGCATTTAGGTCAGCCGCAATCCGATCCCACACGCGGGGATTGGGCATCACCTCTGCATCATCAAATTTCTTCTTCCAATTGTTAGCCATGGCTTCTCAGTTCTTCTTTTTTAATTTTTTCCTGCAGCAGTACTTTCGCTCTAGCCAACTGCGACTTGGATGTCCCCACGCTGATATTCAACTGCTCGCTGATTTCTTCGTGTTTATATCCTTCAATGGCGTGCAGGTTAAACACCGCCCTGCATCCGCTTGGCAAGGCCTGTACCATCGCCATCAGATCGTCCAATTCATAGTCAAAAACATTGTCCCAAGTTGTCTCCATCCACTTGGTATCCTGATTGATGGAGAGTAGGTGCACCTGACCTCTAAGACTATTCAATGCCGTGTTGATGACGATGCGCTTGAGCCAATAATATAAGTGTGATTCTTCGCGAAAATTTTCCAAGCCTTTAAATGCCTTGACCATTGCCTCCTGTAGGATGTCTTCCGCATCGTCTTCCGAAGCAGCATACCGCATGCATACGGCCATCAGGCGCGGGGTATACGCATCATACAATGCCTTTTGCATTGCACGATCTCCTTTCTTGCAGCCGGTAATTAAGTCTGAATCAGTGTACATCTAGATTCGGCGTAAAGACCCTTTTTTCTTTTGTTTGGTTGGAATAAAGAAGCAAAATACCAAAGAATTGTCAAGAATCGCCATTCAGTCCACAGCCTTTAGTCCAATGGATGTTGGGTAAATATGTAATCACGACCGTGGACTGTGGACTAAAAAGTTACGGGCTAGTGAATTAAATCCGGGCATTTTCAAACCGACCTGCGTTTCACGCCGCTTACCGCCTGCGCACTCCACGGGTCATCGGGCCAACTGTGTTTGGGGTATCGGCGCTTCAATTCTTTGCGCACTTCGAAGTAGGTATTGTTCCAAAAACTTTTCAGGTCAGCAGTGACCTGCACGGGTTTGTATCCGGGCGAAAGAAGATGGATCAGCACAGGATTTTTTCCTTCATTCACGGTGGGTGTTTCGGCCAATCCAAACAATTCTTGCAAGCGCACCGCCAACACTGGCGCTTCTCCGTCAGGTCGGTAGAGCAGTTTCACATTCGAATCACTCGGCACGTGTAGCTGGACTGGCGCGAGTCGTTTCAAGTCGGCTTGTTGATCAAACGAAAGGTGGTATTCAAGGGCTTGCGCCAAATTGATTCTTTTCAAATCCTGAGGACTTTTCACATGGGTTACATAAGGCATCAGCCACTCGTCTACAGTGGCCAAGAGTGTTTCCTTGCTCACATCCGGCCAACCGTCTGCAGGGCGCCATATCTTCAAACTGAGCACACGGTTTTGCCACTGCTCCACCTCTTCGTTCCAATCGAGCAGGCGCTCACCTTCTTTGCGCACGGCATCACAGATGGCTTGTGCTTTTCGCTCCGGATTAGGGTCGGGAAGGGGGGTAGATTTCAGCACGATGTTGCCAATGCGTAAGTCCATGGTGGCCGTCAAACCGCCATCATCAGTATTCCATTTAATCACTTCACGCTGTTCAATGCGTTCGGCCAAATCGCGCGGATTAAGAGGTGAGGCCAAGAATATTTTCCCCAAGCCATCCCGTGCATCCATGTGCGCCACCGCTAGCCATGCCTCGTGCGCCAAGTCATCTCTGTGACCAATCATGGCAATTCGTCCGTTGGCCAACTGAAACTGCGCATTGTTGCCCGGACGAGCCGACGCAATACGCTCCGGATAGGCATACGTGAGCAGTAGCCCTGTCACAAATGGATCAACAGGTTCATTTTCTGCCGATGCATCAAAAAGTTTACGGTAACTGGCTGCCACCTTTTCAATCCGCTCCCATTTGCCAGCCAGGCGGTCTTCTTTTCTGAATCTTCGCAAGGCTTCCAGTCGCTCATTGATATCAACCCCCGCCTCTTTTCCTAGCGGGTCGCGCTCTTCGATAAGCGCGGCTACATCAGCTCCAAGCGCAACCATGTCTTCTTCCTCGGCCTTCAACAGCATGTGGGCAATGCGCGGATGGCACGGCAACTGATGCATTCGCTTGCCATGCAGAGTGATACGTCCGTTGCTAAGCGCACCTAGCTGCATAAGTGTTTCTTTAGCCGAAAGCATGGCACCTTTGGGCGGTTCGGTCACCCAGGTGAGCTGCGAGGCGTTCATGATGCCCCAGTTGGCCAAATCGAGCGCCAACGAACCTAAATCTGCCTCGGCTATTTCGGGTGTGCGATGTGCCTGCAAGTGGCTTTCGGTGGCTTTGCTCCACATGCGGTAGCACACGCCCGGCCCTAACCGTCCGGCACGTCCGGCGCGCTGATCAGCTGAATCTTTTGAAATGCGAATGGTCTCCAAGCGTGACAATCCTGACTTTGGATCCCACTTTTGCGTGCGTCCAAAGCCCGTGTCCACTACCACTTTCACGCCCTCTATTGTCAAGCTGGTTTCGGCAATGGAAGTGGCCAAAATGATTTTTCGTCTGCCTTCTTTGTCGGGCAAAATGGCCGCCCGCTGCTTGTTGAATGGCAACTGACCGAACAATGGAAAAATCAACGTGCCCCGCAACGCACTTCTGAGCAATTCCTCACATTTTTTTATCTCGCCTTCGCCCGGCAAAAAGACCAGTATGTCGCCTTCATTTTCTTTGAATGCCTTTCGAATTACGCTTGCTGCTAGCTCGGGCAGCATGCGCTCGTCTGTGTCGCCTTCATACCGAATTTTTACGGGATATTGCCTCCCCAAGCTTTCGATTACTGGTGCTTTCAGTGCAAGGGTAAGTTGCTGTAGATTGAGCGTGGCTGACATGATCAAAATGCGCAAATCAGGCCGAAGCACATGCTGTGATTCTCGGCAAAGCGCCAGTGCCACATCGGCATGAATGCTGCGCTCGTGGAATTCGTCAAAAATTACCAACCCCACGTCCTCCAGTGCCTGATCCGACTGCAGCATGCGGGTGAGAATGCCTTCCGTCACCACTTCGATTTTTGTTCGATCGGACACGCGCGTCTCGAAGCGAATGCGATACCCCACCGTACCGCCTACTTCTTCTCCGAGCAGTTCAGATAGTCGAGCGGCGATTGAGCGTGCTGCCAACCGCCGAGGCTCCAGCACGATGATTTTTTTACCGTTTAACCACGGTGCTTGCAGTAGTTCCAATGGCACCACAGTACTTTTTCCGGCACCCGGAGGTGCATTCAACAGAAGGGTAGTATCGGAGGCCAGTTTGGCACCTATTTCATCCAGACTTTCAATGATGGGAAGGTCAAGTTGTTGCCAGAGGTATTTCACACGGCAAAGAGAAACAAATCAAGCAAAAGCACCATCCAGATAAAGATGGAATTGCACCGCTGATTGGCAGTTCTTGGGCAAGAGCGGAAGTGGCAAACGCAAGTGCCAATAAGAGACTAGAGCCTCGACCAACGATCTGTAAAAGTCGTTGCGGGATCTGGGGTATTAGTAACCCCACGCAGGTAATGTGGTCAAGCATGTCCTTGAATTTGTTAGTGAAGCTATATTCAGAAATACTTCTGGGCTAGCACTTTTGGCAGAGGATAGGATGAAGTTTGTCAACGGCCAATACAGGTTATGCAATTAAGGAGTGACCTAATTGCACCTGCGTTTGTGGCAGTCTTGAAATCTGACCTTTTTTGGGTAGTTTCCTAATCAGCAAATTCCGGTTTAAACTATCTTTACACCAACTGACTTGAAGCAGATATTGAGCATAGAAACTTGGTAAAAAATTTAGACGGCTGAGTATGCAAAATAATGATTTTTGGAAGGAAGAGATCCTGCTCCTTTATGACATTCTTGAAAAATCAGGTCTTGAAAGGATGGTGAAATGGGGATCAAATGTTTATGTACACAATGGCAAGAACATCATTAGCTATGGTGGATTCAAAAACTACTTTGCTTTGTGGTTTTACAACGGGGTTTTTCTGAAGGATCCATACGGTGTGCTGATGAACGCCCAAGAAGGTAAAACCAAGTCATTGCGGCAATGGAGATTTACCTCCAAAAGTGAGATTGATGAGCATAAAATACTGGAATATATACGGGAGGCGGTAAGCATTGAGGAGCAGGGGAAAGCAATCAAGCCTACACGCTTCGTTTCGGAGGCTGTTCCAGACTGGATGCAAAGAGAATTTTCTTCCAATAAACCCTTGCACGAGGCTTTCGTGAAATTGACACCTGGCAAACAAAAAGAATACATTGTGTTCGTGACGAGTGCCAAGAGGCAAGAAACCTTATACACGAGATGGGAGAAGGTGAAACCACTGATTCTTGCAGGGGTTGGATTGAATGATCGGTATAAGAAATAGAATTGTTTTTGCTGTTTAGGGCTTGGTTCAACAAGTGCTAGCTTCAATGGTTGTGACGGTATCATCAGTCGATCTGTGCAGGTCATTCTTTGTCTCCATTCTTTTGTTATCTTCACGCTTCAACTCAAAACATCAAAAAACATGGATTATCAAGTAGCAGTTATTGGTTCGGGTCCCGGAGGATATGTGGCAGCCATCCGCTGTGCGCAGTTGGGTTTCAAAACTGCCATCATTGAGAAATACGACACGTTGGGCGGTACCTGCCTCAATGTAGGCTGCATTCCATCCAAAGCACTACTTGACTCTTCAGAGCATTTTCACAACGCCGAGCATACCTTCAAGACACATGGCATTGATATTCCCAAGCCTAAGGTGAACCTCACACAAATGATTGCCCGCAAGAATGACGTGGTGAAGCAAAATGTGGATGGCATCCAGTACCTGATGAACAAGAATAAAATCACGGTATACAATGGAATGGGCAGCTTTGTAGACAAAAACACCATTAGAATTGATGGTAAAAAGAAGGAAACCATTACGGCGGAAAAGATCATCATTGCTACCGGTTCTAAACCTGCCAATTTGCCGTTTGTGACGCTAGATAAAGAGCGCATTATTACAAGTACGGAAGCGCTCAATCTTACCGATATACCGAAGCATTTAATCGTAATTGGTGGGGGTGTGATTGGCGTGGAGCTTGGGTCAGTATATGCCCGTATTGGCGCCAAGGTGTCGGTGGTTGAGTTTTTGGACAACCTGATCCCGACGATGGATAGCACGATGGGTAAGGAATTGCAAAAATCGCTGAAAGGTATCGGGTTTGATTTCTACTTGAGTCACAAAGTAACGGCTGTGGATCGCAAAGGCAAAAATGTGACTGTAACGGCTGAATATCAGAAGGGCGAGAAGGTAGAAATAAAGGGAGATTATTGCTTAGTTTCCATAGGCCGACGGCCGTATACAGAAGGTTTAGGTTTGGACAAAATCGGCGTGAAGATGGACGGCCCACGGATAGAGGTTGATCATCATCTGCGCACGAGTGTAGACAACATCTATGCTATCGGTGATGTTGTGAAGGGTGCCATGCTGGCACACAAAGCTGAAGAGGAGGGCGTGTTTGTAGCAGAGCAATTGGCCGGTCAGAAGCCGCATGTCAATTACCTGTTGATTCCGGGCGTAGTATATACTTGGCCAGAGGTAGCAAGTGTGGGATACACCGAGGAGCAGCTCAAGCAGCAAGGGAGGGCATTCAAAGTAGGTAAATTTCCTTACAAGGCATTGGGACGTGCCAGAGCCAGCATGGATACAGATGGCATGGTGAAGATATTAGCCGACCAAGCCACCGACGAGGTGCTGGGCGTTCACATCATAGGGGCACGTGCCGCAGACATGATTGCCGCGGCTGTCACAGCCATGGAGTTTAGAGCAAGTGCGGAAGATATCTCGCGCATGAGCCATGCGCACCCAACGTATATGGAAGCCGTAAAAGAAGCTGCTTTAGCTGCTACGGGCAATCGGGCGATACATATTTGAAGTGAATGCTAAAGTCTTTTTTATCCTGACATTATTGATCGCAGTACAGACTGTGATGTCGTGCGATCCGTGTGCTTGTCGAGATTCCGTAACGTACGAGAAACTATATGTTGGAATAAACGTCAGGGTGTACGATACGTCCAGCCTTCAAAAAAAATCTATTGGGCAACCCGTGTTTAGGGACGCCTTTGGCATGACGGTTACGAATATTTCTTCTTTGCGATCATTGGCAGGCTTATCATGTTCTTTTGGATTCAACCAATTAAATGCGTGTGATTGTATAGATGAAATATTTGTTTATCCTGATCCGATTGAGCGGATTTCAATTATTTTGGTTGACGATCAAATGGAAGCCTATAGAGACATGACTCATCAGTTCGGTATTTACGGGTATGGCGGTGAGGTCATTCCAGTAGACGACTTTTTTTATTCAGAGAAGAGTGGAATGACGTTTTTCAATTTGAGCTAATCGAATATTCCGAAATACCGGATGAGGCTTACTTTATAATCGAGGAGCATTTAGCCTCGGGCACAGTGCTGCGTACAACTACGCCTTTGATAAATTTTAAGAACCGTGAAATTGATGCTTAATGTCTTTGAGAATTTTAGTTACTCCCTCCGGCAGTATAGAATTTCTTTTGTTATTCGGTTTGCTTAACCTATTCTCCCATTTCCTTTTGTAAAGCTAAAATCGTTTTTTCCATTTCCTGCGTTCGCTTGTGGTCAGCACCAAGTTTGTTCTTGAATATGACCAGCGCTTGATTGAGGCATTGTTCAGCAGACTCATAACGCGCATCTCGGAAATATAGAATGCCTAGCATGTGCAGCGCTATGCCATATTCCTCATGTTCCTTTCCTAGCTGTTTTTCTATCACTTCAAGAGTTCGCACGCCCCAGTACTCCGTCTCAGCGAGTCTTCCCTCGTTCCAATAGCCCATTACCAGCGTATTCATCCAAACAGGATCCAACTGGGGATTCGTACTGTAGAGAAACTGCATAATGTGCTGAGCATTGTAATTGGCCGAAACTTTGAATGCCCAAGCGGACATTACAGCTTTGGTTCCTGCAGGTTCTTGTTCCAGCAGTTGTTTTACTCGACCCAGATTGTAGTGCTCTATGGCATACTTCATACGCTCATAATTGGGCTGTAATTGGCCATAGCTGGCACACACCACGGCGATCAGTGCGAAGTATAACTTGGATCGATTCATCCTTTCGAAGGTATCATTTCTATTACAAAAGATTGTTGACTCAGTAAAAGGCTATTAGAGTTCAACCCTCTGCCTCAAGGTACGATACGCAATGATCAATGAGGCAATGGCGAGTAGAGAGCCTAGCGCATAAGGAGCTCCGGGAAAATACCATTCATCCGGTCGGGTGAAGAAAAAGAACACATTGGACATGATGAGGGGGCCAATAATGGAGGTTAGACTTATTACGCTTTGTATACCCCCTTGCAACTCGCCTTGCTCTGAGGCGGGCACCCGGCTTGTCAGTAAACCTTGCAAAGAGGGTCCGGCCAGTCCACCCACAGCGTAGGGTACTATGATGGCGTACAACATCCAAGATTGAGTAGCCAAAGCAATAAGACCTAATCCGATGGCATTGAAAATCAATCCAAGATAGAGCGTTTTCTCTGAGCCAAACCGCCGTGTGATGGATCTCACCAGGCCGGCTTGAATAATGGAAACCATGATGCCCACAAAGCCAAGTGAGAGCCCTACATCCTTGGCTGACCAACCGAATTTTTCCATGGTAAAATACGTCCATGTAGTATGGGTGGCGTGCGCAGCAATGAAGACCACAAACATGGCGATAACTAAGCCTATGATGACGGCATTTCGATTTAACTGCCGCAATGTGCCAATCGGATTGGCTCGTTTCCAAGAAAATTTTCTGCGATTTTCAGGCCGGAGTGATTCAGGTAAAATCACATAACCATATAGCCAATTGACAAGGGTCAGCCCTGCCGACACAAAGAAGGGAACACGCGTGCCGTATTCGGCCAATAGGCCACCCAATGATGGTCCCACGATGAAACCAAGACCGAATGCAGCACCGAGCATGCCGAAGTTTTTGGCACGATGCTCTGCATCGGTAATGTCCGCGATGTAGGCATTGGCTGTGGTAACGCTTCCTCCACAAATCCCCGATATCATTCTGCCCACAAACAACCACCCGATGGTGGGTGCAAAACCCAAAAAGAGGTAATCGATACCCAGTCCGAACAAGGCGATAAGTAACACTTTTCGTCGGCCGAATTGATCGCTTAGTCCACCCAAGATCGGCGAAAAGAGAAATTGAAAGAAAGCATAAACGAACATGAACAAGCCACCATACAACGACGCATCGCTGATAGTCCCGCCGGATAATTCTGCGATCAAGCCGGGTAAAACGGGAATAATGATGCCTATGCCGATGATATCAATCAATACAGTGACGAAAATGAATCCGATGGCTGCTTGTTTTTTCATTTTGAAAAATTAGCATCGAAAGTAAAGGAATAGTTGGTCATCCCGGTAAAATTCACTTGACATGCTGTCGCACATTGGATTGTTTTGCTCGGTTAAGTGTTTTTCATAAAAATGGACTCGTGAATGCGATACGCCATGCAAACAAGTACTTTTTGTTTAGGGAGTCGGATGAATCCTTCTACCTTTGCTAAGAGTAGTAACCCAAAAAAAGTACAATGTCAGTCAAACGAATTCCCCTTCATGAAGTACACGTGGGCTTGGGCGCCAAGATGATGCCTTTTGCAGGCTTTGAAATGCCCGTGCGTTATAGTTCAGATAAAGAAGAGCACTTCTGTGTGCGCGATGGAGTCGGCGTGTTTGACGTTTCGCATATGGGTGAGTTCATGCTGCGGGGCGCAGGAGCCTTGGACCTTATCCAGCGAGTAACCAGTAACGATGCTTCTAATTTGGAGGATGGACAGGCGCAGTATTCATGCTTGCCCAATGAGCAGGATGGTATTGTGGATGACCTCATTGTGTATCGAATGGGGCCGGAGGAATATATGCTGGTAGTGAATGCTTCTAATATCGATAAGGATTGGAACTGGATCCAATCTAAAAATAAGGAAGAGGTGGATATGGAAGACGTATCTGAGGATATCGTTCTTCTAGCCGTGCAAGGACCCAAAGCGGTGGCCACATTGCAGAAATTGACCGAAGTAAACTTGAGCGAGATCGGATTTTACCGATTCATCAAGGGAGAGTTGGCAGGCGTGGACATGATCGTCTCTGGTACAGGCTATACAGGTGCCGGTGGTTTTGAGTTGTACATACCATATGACAAGGGACTACAGGTTTGGAACAAAATATTTGAAGCAGGAGCCGAATTCGGTATCAAACCGATCGGTCTGGGCGCACGGGACACGCTGCGATTGGAAATGGGCTACTGCCTATACGGCAATGACATCAACGACACCACTTCCCCATTGGAGGCCGGACTCGGCTGGATCACCAAATTCACCAAGAATTTTACCAACTCAAAGAACCTCCTGAAGCAAAAGGAAGCCGGAGTTTCGCGAAAATTGATCGGATTTGAATTGACGGAAGGGGGCATTCCGCGCCACGACTATAAACTAATGAGTCCCAACGGAGCAGAAATAGGTGTCGTGACCTCCGGCACCATGTCGCCAAGTTTGAACAAGGGAATTGGCATGGGTTACGTGAAGACGGAATATGCCACACCAGGCACAGAGATAGCCGTAGAGATACGCGGCAAGTTGCAGAAAGCCGTGGTAGTGAAGCCTCCTTTTGTGAAATAAGTTTTACATTTAAGTATGGTAAAAGCTTTGGAAAAAATCTCCGTTGAATTACAAAAACTCTCAAAAGAGAAGCAGTCTGAGTTAACCGACTCATGGATGGATGAAATTCAATGGCAAATGCAATATGAGAACTCTCAAAGTGAATTAGGCAATTTGGTAAATGAGGCTTTGGAGGAATATCGGACGGGTAAAACGGAAGAACTCTGAGTGAAATCTGTCTCTACCACCAGATTCAGAAAATTACTTGAAGAATTGCCCTTGGAAGTACGACTAAAGGCCGATCAAACATACGTGGTTTGGAAACGCAATCCGCACCATGCATCTCAAATTCGAAAGAATAAATTCAACACTTGGAGTATATTCTGTAAGACTAACACTCGGATACCGAGCCCTTGGCAGATTAGAAGACGATGTGATGATTTGGTTTTGGATTGGCTCACATAATGATTTCGATAGAATAATTTCTTCATTCAAATGAACAAAATCGAAGTTTGTCTTACACCCGAGTTAATTCACCAACACGACCTTAATGGAAAGGTGGTTGTAGTGGTGGATATTTTCCGCGCCACTTCATGTATAGTTACCGGATTGGCACATGGCATTACAGCCATAAAGCCTGTGGGTGGAGTGGACGAAACACTCGAATTGGGCCGTCAAGGCTTTGTGACGGCCGGAGAACGTGGTGGCCAAAAAGTGGACGGTTTTGACATGGGCAATTCGCCCTACGAATACATGGATGAGGATCTCATAGGCCGGAAAGTGGCCATTTCTACCACCAACGGTTCTCAAGCTGTTTTGAAATCATTGGATGCCGATGAAATCCTCGTTGGCGCATTTCTGAATCTTTCGGCAACTGCCGTGTATTTGGCCAATTCCGGCAAGGATGTGGTGGTGCATTGTGCGGGCTGGAAAGGCGCGGTAAACATCGAAGATACACTCTACGCCGGCGCGCTCATCCATTGGCTAAAGGACACCCACACCCTTTCCGGCGACTCGGCTTTTCTAGCTTCGCAATTGTATCAGGCCAATGCCTCAGATCTGCTGAAGATGGCCAAGGAATCCTCTCATGCCCATCGGTTGGCAGGATTTGGCGTGATCAAGGACATTGCCTTTTGTGTGGAGATAGACACTTATGATGCGATCATTGCCTTGCGGGAAGATTTATTGGTCAGAATCTAATCCGTTTATCCACTTCCATGTCGCTCAGTTCTAAATCGAGCGCACGCGTGGATAATTGAATCTCTCGCAAAGAAATTATCAGTGATATGAGGAGCAAGACCATTGCAGCAGCAAAAAAATAACTGCCTATACTTTCGTTGTTCCAGTAAATGAAGGCCATGCTGGCCACACAGCCCACAAAACTGAGTACCGCAAAGAACTGCATATTTCGGATGAGATAGAGCCGCAAACGTAGATTCTGTATTTGACCCTCAAGTACTTGGTGTTCCGGATTTTTCACGTACTGACCGTGCAATTGCCTAACCAATGTGGCCGTGGATAAAAATCGATTGGTATAAGCCAAAAGTAATAGGGTAATGGCCGGAAATAAGAGTGATGGGGTGGTGAGGGTCAAGAGCGTGAGTTAGGAGTTTGAACATCCAACCAACAGTGGTTTAATCTCTCGATGAATGTTGATTCTTCAATTTCATTTAAAGCTAGAAGTACTTTCAATTCGTGCAATTGATTAAAATCGAAGAATTGCAATTTTCCTGCGTGTTTCCGGAAATAAATATCTCCTCTGTTTTCAACAGAAAGTCGGTTCTGAGCAAAATTCACCTCAACTTTTTCCTTTTTCTTCCCGAAACAATCCGAAATATGCAGGTAGGCTTGACCATTTGATTTTAATTCTATGCCTTGAGACATATAACCTATACCGATGACCATCCAAGTGCCTGCTAGTTCTGTCAACTCTACTTTTTCAGACTTAAGCGTATCTAAATAATTAGTAACAAGATTACTTGGATATTGAGCAAAGGAATGTGCGGCAAGAATTACACAAAGCAGGACACCAAACAATCTCATCTTAGTTTCTCATTGTCCAAATGTCGAGTACCATCTCTGACATTTTTCTTTTCAAGGTTTTTCTTAAATGCGTCTTGCAAATTTACGCCGGTTTGATTGGCAATGCAAATAAGCACCCAGAGCACGTCGGCGATCTCATCATCCAAGTCTCGGTTTTTATCTGATTCTTTGAACGACTGATCACCATATCGACGAGCCATCAGGCGGGCGAGTTCGCCCACTTCCTCTGTGAGCAAGGCCATGTTCGTTAGTTCACTGAAATAGCGAACGCCCTTTGTCTTAATCCACTCATCCACGGTGCGTTGTGCTTGCTCTAGTGTGAGGGAGTTTTGATTTTCTGTCATAAAACACGAGGGTTGGCTAGTTGTTAGCCCCTAGATTTTCATTGAGGTGCTTGATCTCATGTCCTGCTTTGTCCAAGTATCGGAGAAAAAGCCTTAATCGGGTTTTCTCTGAGTTAATCAGCGAATCCTGATTGGGTGCGAATTCTTCAAAATGCTCTTGCGGAAAACGCTTGTGAGGGTCGTAATGGTCTTCCCAAAAGAGTGCCTCTGTGATCTGACCGTTCTGATAGTAATATTTGAATTCCTCAGCGAGGTTATCATCTCGAAAATTGATCATATGACCGGAGAAGAGGGGCTCATTGTTTTCAAAATAGAAATAGTCATCTCGCTCAAAATGTGGCGTGCGTAGAATGCCTACAATTTTCAGCATTTTGTCGTCGATGAAATAGCCCCGCACCTTGTAGATCGAGTCACCTATTTTATGATCCTCATCAATGATGGTGACCCGGTGATTATGATCAATGGCCGCCACTTTTTTATTGATGGCTTCCACAAGGCCTTTTTTCTCTTTGCTGATCTCTGAATGGCAGGACGAAACCGTCAGAACAATGACAATCAATAGGGGAATAAGTGAACGCATGCATGTTTTTATTTTGAAGATAGTCATTTCCGCACTTTTAGGTGAACAATCGTGTTTCATTTCCGTGAAACCACACGTACATTTTTAAAAATCAAATCAATGAAAAAGACATTAATCACAGGCTTTGTGGCCGCCATGGCCTTATTTCTACTATCCAATGTGACTTTGGCTCAGAAGGATAAGTCAAAACGACCTAGTGCACCGGCGCAGATTACAGAGACGGTGGGATCCACCAAAATCACTATAGACTACAGCCAGCCCAGTAAGAACGGAAGAGCCATTTTTGGCGAATTGGTGCCCTATGGTCAGGTGTGGCGCACGGGGGCTAATGAGGCCACTTGGATCGAGCTATCGGCTGATGTGAAGGTGCAAGGGCAAACTTTGAAAGCGGGCAAGTATGCACTTTTCACCATTCCGGGAGCTGAAGAATGGACGATAATTTTCAACAGCAAGTGGGATCAATGGGGCAACTACAACTATAGCGACAAAGATGATGTGCTGCGTGTGAAGGCCAAACCGACTAAAACGACGCTGACGGAGAAATTCACCATTACGCTGGACAAATCAGGGAAGGTATCTATGGCTTGGGACGAAACGAAAGTGGAGTTCACGGTGAAGTGACAAATACAGGCTTAACCGTTTAGAACCCTGCGAGAAAGACACGCAGGGTTTCTTTTTTAAAGGATATTTAGCAATTGTTCTTTTATTTTTTCCAACTCATCTTTCATCTCTACCACGAGTTGTTGGATGTCCGCATCATTGGCTTTGGATCCCAGTGTATTGATCTCACGCCCTATTTCTTGTGAGATGAACCCCAATTTCTTTCCTTGAGATTCCTCCATTTTCATCACTTCTTTGAAATAATCAAGGTGGCGCTGAAGCCGCACTTTCTCTTCGGTGATGTCCAGCTTTTCAATGTAGTAGATCAGCTCTTGTTCAAAACGATTTTCGTCAACTTGTACGCGTGCGCGGATGTCGTCTAGGTTCTTATTGATTCGCGCCTTTATGTTTTCTATTCGCTGGCCATCGAGCTGTTGTACTTTGCTCAGACGACTACCGATGGCGTCAATATACCCGACCAATTTGACTGCCAATGAAGCCCCTTCTTTATCCCTGAAATCCAAGCAAGCCAGGCAAGCTTTCGTCACGGTTTCTTCTATAAAAGCCCACTCTATTTCTGCCGAACTATCCTGCTGACCGATGACATCCGGTGAGTGCAAGGCCAATCTAAAAAGGTCATGCGGTTGGTCATTTAGCTCTGCCGCTATGCGTTTGTATTTTGAGTAGTAGATTTTCAGTAGTTCTTCATTGATTTCCACCGCTTTTTGTACTTGCTGGTCTTGCGTCAGTTCGATCAGTGCGTTCACTTTGCCACGCTGCAGCAAGCGCTGCACCGTATTTCTGATCTCGGTTTCTTTGTCCGAGAGCTCTTTGGGCATTTTTAAGGATAAGTCCAAAAACTTACTGTTGAGCGATTTGATTTCGACTTTTAGTGTCATTCCGTTTTGCTCGCACACGGCCTGACCAAAACCTGTCATGGATTGTAGCATGGGCACAAATGTATACGTTGGCCAATCGATGAGGAAACGGAGCAGCTGGTGGTTAGAAGTCCACCCCAATGGAGATATACCAGCGCGGGCTGCCAATCTTGAAATCTCGAATGGGCTTGGCCCGATCGATCTTCAAGTAATAGCCCAGGAATGACATGCGGATGCCACCTCCATAGCCGGCCAGCCAAGGGTTTCTGAAGTTGCGGAAATTACCGCTAAAAGGATAGCCCGGATATTCTTCTTCTACGAATGAATTTTTTCGGGTGAATGGCGGGGCGCCTGTCCAGGCTGTACCCATGTCATAAAACCTGACGTACTGAAAATTGCGCAAGAAGTTGGACGAAATCGGCCGTCTGATAAAATAGCGAAAAATAGGAATGCGCAATTCGGCATTCATTACTATGGCGTTCGAGCCGAACATTTGCACGTAATCGAATCCTCGTAAGTTGGTGGTAAACTCAGAAAACAAAATATTCGAATTTGGCAAGTTTGATGGACTGTCTGTGACTGCATCTGTCGGAAACAATGGATCCTTTTCCTCATAATTAATGGTACGCGCAAATAGCCAGTTGTCCACCCCACCAAGTAAGAATTTCGGATCATTTGCTCCCCAAAACTTACCATAATAGGCGCGTCCTGCTAGAGTTATTTCCCTATGAATTTTTTGGTAATGACGAAGGTCTACTTCAAACTTGTTGAAGAATTGGGCATTCGTCGAAAGCGGCTGATATCGATGATATTCAATTAAACCTCTACTACCTTGAAAAATATTGTATCCCTTCTCCACTGTATTATCATAGACGAGAGAGGCTCGGATACCGGTGTAATCTTTTAGTTCGTATTGCACCAAGGTAGGGTCCGATTTTATGATTGCATTCGGATTTAGGTTGTTAAATGTAGTTCTGGTATAGAACGGAGCTAAAGTTCCTCTAAAACTATGCGTAACAGGAACTGATATACCTGCCTCAATATTCTGGAGATGGTATTGATGGAAATTTAGACTGTTAAACGAACTAAACTTATACGTCTTTCTGTCCACCCTGAAGTGGAAATCTGTCCAATATGGCAAATACTGCACTTCGCCAAACAGGTCTGTCTGACGGAAGTCTTGCGTGAAAAAGCCGCCTGCCAACACGCGGTAGTTTTCCATCATGTCTACCACTTCGGTGTTGAGGACGAACCCAAATCCGCGCAAAGGATCATTGGCAAACGAGGTGGTGACATTGCCAAAGCTGAACCTTGGGAAATATTTGAACGGACCCGTACGGTCTATTTCCAGCTGCATTTTTTCATAATTGGAAAAGAATGAGTCAGGCACATAGTCCTCTTTGATCTCGTCACTGAACATGTAATTGTCCGTATCGATGTATCCCGGCGGCACCTTCTGAGATGGCGTTAGCGGCTCATCGGCAAAGACGAAATCGTCAGGCTCCATGGGGTCAAAAACTTGGGTGGAGTCGGGTTCTTCCACTTCTATGGTAAAGCCGGATTCTTGCCTATTGCGACGGGTAAAGAGAAACCGCGATTGCTTCACGTTTTGACGTGGCGTAGGCTGGGTAAAATTGTCCTGATCCAGATCAATGGTCGTGTTGTGATATACCTTCTGTGCGCCTTTGTCCAGCATCATGAATGCAATGGCGTCTTTATCAAAATGCAAGTCGAAATCTTGAATGCCTTTGTCAAAAGCCGTGACTTGGCTGAAAGTAGTATCCAACAAACTGAACCGATACAAATTTGTAATACCCTTTTGGTCACTCAGATAGTAGATGAAATAGTCGTTTTTGGCCACCGGCTTTCGATCCGTGCTGTAGGTGTTTGTCAGTCGGAAAAAGCTATGCTTGGTCGTGTCCAGATTGTAAATGAACAAATTGAAATTGTCCGTCACGTCGTTCATGGGCACGTTTTTCACTACCAGCGAATCGTTCGTACGATTGGAGCTGAACACAATAGCCGATGTACCCGGTATAAATACAGGATCAAGATCATCATACACGTCTCGCGTGATTCGGCGCAGCGAGTTGCGCCGCATACTGATGAGGTATAGATCGTTTTGTCCGTCTATGTCACCACTGATGATCGCTAGGCGGCCATTGTCATTGAATGAAAATGACTCAATCTGTCGGAATCGGTCAAGTGGTTTTTGGTTGCGACTGCCTTTTTCTATGTCGTAAGTGTCTAGGTAAAGATTCCCTCTTCTGAACACCACAGCGCCCAGTGTTTGCGCATCTTGCCAGTCTAATATCGGCATGTATTTATCCACCTCTTGGTCATTGATGCGGTAGCCACCCCACGCTATTTTTTGTTCGCGCTCGGTCTCCAAATCCTTCACATAGATGTAGTATTGGCCGTTTTTGATGCGCGCATAGGCCACCTTGTTGCCCATAGGGTTGATCTTCACGGTGGTGGTGATCAATTCCTTATTTCTTTTATGTGAAATCAGATCTTCTTTATCGGCTCCCTCATATTCCACAATTACCGCCTCTTTTTGCAGGATGTAGAAGTTTTGCCAATTGGCCAAAAAGTCATTGTATCCTACGCCCAGTGAATTGGCAATACCGTTTTCCTCTTTTCGTATGATGCGCGTCAGGTTGAGAATGTTCGATAGGTTACTTTCACCATAAGCAATGGCGATGTAGTTCCAAATGGATTGACCCACTATTCCCGCCTCGGCATCACTCACTTTCAGTCTGCTTCTGATTCTTTTTCGGCCTAAAAAATCGCGGATGTAATTGTCCATGTCTTCGCTCCAGCCATAGGCCAGGTAGCGTGCGGCTCCATCTATAAACCACTCCGGCAAGGTCAGCAGGTAGGCATTCTGAAATATTTCGCCCAAGCTACCGCCATACATCATATCGGTGACTAGGATTTTAGAAATGCCGTAGATGAGATCTGAATGAAACTTGTGCGCCTGACCCGAGTAGGCCACTTCGGCTTGCATTTTCACAAAGTTGGTCTTGCCACCGATCGTGTATACATCGCCTCCTATGCCTATGTTGCTTTGCTGCAATTCATGAATGGAATTGTAGATCAGAATCTTCGGCTTAGTATAGGGCGCATACCCGATTTTGTCGGTTAGCTCGGGATATTCTTTTTCCAAATAGTCCACCGCTTCTTGGGCGTATTCCTTGCCGCCGCGCGAGTAATAGACATCAAAGGCATTGGTGCTGATGTAATCCCACTCCAAAGTCTGGTATTGAATGCGGTTTTGGCCAAATTCCGTATCGTAATGCTGCGCCTGAGCCATGCTCACCGCCATCATCACGGACAGAAACATCCAACCTCTGTGCTTATAGAACCCTGCTAACATCTGCTTCCCGAAGGATAATGGATTTGCCTTCAATCGTATCAGCGAACAATTTAGAAAAATACGGTACTAAAGAAACACCTTTCGCACCAAAACCATTAAAAATTCCCACCGCATTATTTTGCGGATGCCACCCAATGTAGGGGCGCCTGTCGGCGGTGGCCGGGCGCACACCTGCTCGTGTAGCCACCAACTCGTATCGGCCATCAAAAAGTTTGGTCAATCGCTGCTGCAACTCGGCAATGCCCTTGGCCTGTGGCTCGAAAGTGAGCGGAGAATGATCGTAGGTGGAGCCTACGCGGAAAAAGCCATCCCGTGGCAACATAAAAACGCCTCGGTTGTAGATACGATCGGTGGGAAGCTCACATCGAATATCCAGCACCTCGCCGCGCACGGGCCGAAACGGTAGTCTATTCCACCATGGATTGTCGGTGACAAACGGACCGTCACAGAAGATGACTTTTTGAGCCTCGGCGTATAGATGCTTGGATTCAAAGGAAAAGTGCACCTGCTCGTACACACCATTCTTGTCAAAATACGACCGAAAGGCTGCTAATAGGGCAGGTAGATTCACATAGCCGCATTGCCTCAGCTCCACCCCACCATACGGATCTAGCAGGTGAGGAATGCCCAAGCATTCGGTGTGCATCTGTCCAATAAATGGCTGAAAGCGAATATCATCGGCTTTGCCCATCCAATCGTTCAACTCCTCGATGGAATAAAACGGGCGATAAATGGGCAGTGACTGATGAAAGGAAGCGCCTAGCTCGTTTTCCAAATTCCGGTAATAGTCAGGCAAATGGGCAAAGAGCTCATTAGCCAGCCAGGTGACCACCATTTTTCGACCCGTGACGGGATTGTACAGTCCGGCGGCTTTTTGTGAGGAGGTATCCGGATTGCCCGAGTCAATGATGCGTACGGCATGTCCGCGCTTGATGAGTTCGTAGGCGAGCAGCGAACCGGCCAGACCTTGACCAACAATAAGGAAATCGGTTTTCATTCGGGCACAAAAGTCGGGCGAAATCAGCTCAGTTCCTTCATGGGATTCCAGAAATGGATGTCAAAATTCACCACTTGGTCGTCCAGCACCCGCACACCCTCTGCCTGCAGTCGCTGCGCCATACTTTCGGGTGGATTGAAATGCATTTTCCCGGACAATAAACCCAGTCTGTTGACCACCCGATGGGCAGGTATGGTAGGATCGGTATGCGCTTGATTCATGGCCCAACCCACCATGCGCGCGCTTTTTCCTGTTCCCAAGTACTTGGCGATGGCACCATAAGACGTCACTCGACCTTTCGGGACCAGTTTGGCTACTTCGTGCACGTCTTGGAAGAAGGAGTCTTTCATGGGTTTGGTTAACTGGTTAATCGGTTGAATGGTTGACTAGTTTACTGATTAACTACTTAACTTTTCACCTATTAACTAAGCAAAATGAGAGAAAATATCAGTTCAGGTGCGCCGTGGGAAAACATCGTGGGCTACAGCCGAGCGGTACGTATTGGCAAATTAGTAGAAGTTTCCGGCACGGCTCCTGTTCGCGACGGGCATATTGTAGAAGGTTCGGCGTATGAGCAGACCATAGCTTGTTTGGAGATTATACACAAAGCCTTGGGAATGGCCGGCGCGCGGTTGGAAGACGTGGTGCGCACGCGCATTTACGTCACGGATATCTCCCTTTGGCAAGAATATGGCCGAGCGCATGGCGAGTATTTCAAGGACGTCAAACCGGCTACTAGTATGGTGGAGGTGCGCGCGCTCATCGACCCAAAAATGATGGTGGAGATAGAGGCTACTGCCGTGGTGGAGTGATCCCGATGGCTATCGGGAGAAGATGTGCTGATGAGGTAATTTGAAAATGACGTTGATTTGAAAATACGGTGACGATGTGATGATGAGTGTTTATTTGAGAGAACTTTCAAGAGTCAAAAATTTTTCCTGCAATTCTTCCAACTCATTTTTAAACGCGAATTTCTCACGTTTCAAAATCTTCAAAGAGTCTGTGTATGCCTGCTGCTTCACTTTCAGTGCAGTATTTTCTTTTTTTAACTGACTTGCAAATTTGCGTTGATTATAGTCATCAATAACCAGAAGGATCAAGGTAATGATTAGCAACCCATGAGTCAAATATTTTTTCATTTTAGACATAATTAAGTTACGCACAAATTTAATGAAAATACTCCGACTGTCTTACAACCATCGGAATTCAGGATCCGAGTACGTAATTGCTCAAATACCAGAACGGCTCAGTCAGCCGGCCATTCGCAGCGATGGTGGCCTTTCGGATCATGCCGGTCGGGTCTTCGCCGAGGAGGTTGGGCAGCACATTGTCGATCATTTCTCGTCCAAAACTCTCCGAGGCATCTCTGGGCAACTCGCACGGCAGATTGTCTATCGCCATCACGGTGATATTCGCTTCGTCTGTCAAGGCAGGTTCTATCCGATCATCGGTGGGGTTATAGTCATAAATGGGGTCGGCTATCGTGCTGGCCTTTTTTGTCGTAGGTATTGATCCGTCAATGTCACACGTGATATCGGCAATGACTTTCATGGTAAAATGGCTATCAAGGATATCTTCCTTCGTGAACAATACCGGTGCAGCGGGATCCCAAAAGGCACACGCGAGCAACAGATCGGCCTGAAAGGCATACTTCACAAAATCACTTTCATATAGCTCAGGATTTGCGTAAAAATCCGTACGCTGAAACGGCTGTCCATCCTTTCTCTTGTTGTAATCATGCGTGTTGAGTTGGGTAAACACCGCCTCGTCAAATCGCTCCTCCAAGAAGGAAGCGGGACTAACCTTTCGCACGCCTGCTCCCAGCAATATTTCCATGGCACCTTTGGCCACTCGTCCACCACCTGTCAAGGCGATTTTCATTTTTGGCAATTTCACCTTGGCCAATTCGGCCTTCAAGTCATTCACGTCAAAACACTGATGCGCACGCCGCAGGTGATACAAATTGTACCGCTTGCCGTACGTCCACAAGCCATTGTACGCGCCCACAATTCCAGCCCATCGGCCAAAGGCAATCACGCGTTTGCCTGATTCATCGACCAACGGCTCGTAATCAATCAAGCGTATATTTTTCTGCAAAATGGCCTGCAGCAACTTGCGATTTTGCGCCTGCTCTTTGATGGTGTGCGAAAAGAAAAAGTACGTTTTTCCCTCCATCAACATAGAAATGGGTACTTCTTTCACACCCAAAATCACGTCGCAATCATCCAACGAATCCACCACCTGTACACCGGCTGCTTGATATTCTTCGTCTTTGAATGCGCGGATGTCGCTTCGCTGTGCCACCACCACTGTGCCGGGGAATTTGTCCATCACTTCTCGGGCTTGGGCAGGGGTGAGGGGCACTCTGTGATCCACAGGGATTTTACCTTCTTTGGTCAGACCAATTTTCATTTGGGGAGTTTTAAATGCGGGTTAATGCTTCGATCGATTCTTTTCGGGGACGCAAATATATCGGGTCTCCCGAACTGAACGAACTATGTTCGCATTCGAGCAATAATTGATGGGTGCCCGAGTGATCTTGGATAACCAATACCTCGTGCGGACCTTTAAAAAGTTTTTCTTTGACCACACCCTGCAAGTCACCCGCTCGCCCGACTGTGAAGAGGGCGATATTTTCAGGGCGGATGAACAAATCAGCTGATTGATTCAGCGGAAAATGAATTGTGCCAAAAGCGGTTTTGGCGAGTCCACCCTCTGGCGTGGCGCTCAAAATGATGCTGGTACCAAAAAATCCGGCTGTGTAGTCTGTGAGCGGATGCCGGTAAATATCCGCAGGTGTGCCCGTTTGTAGTATTTCTCCTTTGCGCAAAATTGCCACTTTGTCGGCCATCATAAATGAGTCGATCGGGTGATGCGTGACGATGATCGTGGTGATGCCCACTGCTTTGATCAGTTGATGAATTTCGGTGCGCATGTGCTCATGGGTGAGTTCGTCCAAACTGCTGAACGGCTCATCAAGTAGCAGAATATCAGGATCGTTGGCCAATGTGCGCGCCAGAGCCACGCGCTGCTGCTGCCCACCTGACAGTTCGTGTGGGTAGCGTCCTTCGAGTCCTGTGAGTCCGGTGAGTTCGAGCAATTCGCCAAGCTTTTTTTCGTCCTTTTTGCGCAAGCCAAAGGCAATATTTTGCCGCGTATTCATGTGTGGAAACAACGCCAAATCCTGAAATACCAGCCCCACTTTTCTTTGCTCAGGCACAGTTCGAGTGATGTCTTTTCCATCTAAAAAAATGGCCCCTGCGTCGGGCAATTCCAATCCGGCGATCATCCGCAAAATGGTCGTTTTGCCACAGCCGCTTTCTCCTACTAAGGCCATGATTTCGCCTTTCTCCACCGCCAAGTTGAGGTGGGGGATGACGGGTGTTTTCCCGAAACTTTTTTGGATGCCTGAGAGCGCAAGTTGCTTCATTGGGTGCCAAAAATACGGTGCAGGAAATAAACAGGAAGTGTTGCCACCAAAATGATCATGAGCGCAGGGGCGGCTGATTCGGCCACCATTTCATCTTTAGCAAATTGAAACGCTTGAGTGGCCAAGGTTTGGTAATTAAACGGACGCAGGATGAGCGTGAGCGGCAGTTCTTTGGCAATGTCAATAAACACCATCACCACGGCAGCCAGCAGTGCCGGTCGGAGCATCGGGAAATGGACGTTGGCCACCAAGCTGCGCGTGCGGTTACCGAGCATTCGGGCAGACTCGTCCAATGATTTGGGGATTTTGCCATACCCTGCCTCTATGGGATTGTGCCCCACCGCAAAAAACCGCGTGGTATAGCCGATCACGAGCGCGATGGTAGTGCCAAAAAGCCAACTCGGCTGAATCCAAAGCACTAACGCTACCACGCCAATGCCAACCACTGCACCAGGCATAGAGTAGCCAAGTAGGGCGAGTTTGTTCACCGATTGCCACATGCCTGTAAGGGTTTGTCTTCTTTGCAAATAATTGAAAAACCATGCGAGAACCAGTATCACCATACTGGCCACAAAGGCCACCTGAAGTGTGCCCGACACACCCGCCATAAGGTCGGCCCAACGAATGCGGTCATTGGCCAGATACAAGCAGTAGCTCATTTGCAAGACAGGAATTAAAAATCCAAACAGGAAGGGAATGAAGCAAATGCCAAAAACCAACCATTTTTTTGCCCCGATTAGTTGCTTTCTGGCGGTGAGTTTTCCCTGAGTGACAAACTGCTTGCGCTTGCGCGATTTGTTTTCAAGAAAAAGCAAAAGCAACACAAAAACGATCAAGAATAACGACAAAAGCACGGCTGTGGGCAAGTCGCCCAACGAAAGCCACGCCTTGAAAATGCCCGTGGTGAACGTTGACACGCCGTAATAATGCACTGTTCCATAGTCGTTCAGCACCTCCATGATGACCAGCAGCAATCCCGCAAAAATGCCCGGCCATGCACTTGGCAATGCCACCTTGAACAAGATGCGAAAATTGGAAGTGCCCAGCAATCGGGCAGCCTCAATGCGCGAGGCTGATTGAAAGGAAAAAACGGCTTTGGATGTGAGGTACACATACGGATAGAGCACCAAGGCCATCACGAAAATGACGCCTCCGATATTCAGGATATCTAGTGGCAAGTCGCCGTATCCTTGGTTGCGCAAAAACACACGGATGGGGCTCGTGTAATCCGTGATGCCCGAATAGGTGATGCCATTGATGAACGTGGGAATGGCCAATGGCAGGATGAGCAGCCATTCAAGTGCCCTTCGAAAGGGGAACTGTGTAGTGGCAATCCACCAGGCTGTGGATACGCCGATCACAAGGGTAAGAACAGCCACGCCTGTCACCACGATCAGGGTGTTGGAAACGTATTGTCCCAGCAAATTTTGTGAAAGATGCAGCCATGCCTCGTTCGTCACTCCCCACACGTTGAACAGCACGATGAGGATAGGCAAAGCCATCACCACGGCGATGGCAGTCAGCAGAAGTTTATTCCGAAAAATGCGTTGTTGGATGGTCATTCAACCAATCACTTCCATCCGACTCGATCAAATACCCGAACGGCGCGCTCGGTATACGATTTATCAGAGGCAAATCCCAATCCATCGGTCTTGAATGTACCCCATGCTGCTACAGATGGGTGAGCGGACACTTTCGTACTCGTTGGGTATTCAAATGACTCATTGGCATAAAGTTTCTGCACCTCATCCGATAGTACAAACTCAATGAATTTCAATGCATTGTCTTTGTTTGGGGCGTTCTTGGTCACGCCAATGCCGCTCACATTGATGTGTGTGCCGCGTCCGTCTTGGTTAGGGAAGAAAATACCCACACCTTCCGCTACTTTCACTTCTTCGGGATTCGGTGAATTGAGCATCAGGCCTACATAGTACGTATTGGTGATGGCAATTTCTCCCAAACCTTCGGCTATGGCTTTGATTTGGTCACGGTCGCCACCTTCAGGCTCACGCGCCATATTTGCCACAACTCCTTTCGCCCATTCTTCCGCTTGATTTTCGTTGGAGGCATACAAAATGGCCGCCAATAACGACTGATTATATCCGCTGCTAGACGAACGAACCAAGATTTTTCCGGCCCATTTTGCATTGGCCAAATCTTCGTAACTGCTCAAGTCAGACGGATTTACTTTTTGCTTATCATAGGCAATCACTCGGGCACGATAGGTCACACCATGCCAAAATTTATCTGCATCGCTATAGGCAGGGTTGGCACCTGTTTCAGTTTTTTGAAGTAGGTCAAGTTGCTTAGCGCGGTTGAGGCGGGCGGCATCTACGGTGAAGAAGAGGTCGGCGGGGCTCGCTGCGCCTTCTTGCTCCAAGCGGGTGATCAGTTCATCGGCACCCGCATTCACCACATTCACTTTGATGCCCGTCTTTTCGGTGAACAGGTCGAACACTTTTTTGTCCACATCATAGTGGCGCTGTGAGTAGATGTTCAGTTCCTTGCTTGTTTCTTTAGAGGGGGTGCAGGCAAAGCCAATTGCCAGCAAGATGAGAGCGATATATTTGTTCATGGTCTAGTTGTTCTGAATTTCCTGAAAATGGAAGGCAAAGTTGCTCAGAACCAACCGCCTGCGCAATCGCTAGCGATAGCCAAATGCATCACTAGAAGTAGTTAGTGGGTTACTGTCCAGTTTTCTATATTTAGTTTCGGAATGCGGGAAAACTCGCGCGTGTTGTTGGTGACTACAACCAATTGGTGAGCCAAAGCAATGGCGGCAATTTGCATATCGTAGGGGCCAATTCGATTGCCAGTTTTCTCAAGATGTGCCCGGATGCGCCCGAATTCAACTGCCTCTGGTTCTCCAAAGGGAATAATTTCAAAAGGAATAAGAAATTTTAGTAGGGCTTGATGATTTTGCTCCTGACGCTCACTCTTAAACACGCCGAAAAACAACTCCGAAACGGTGATGGCAGATAGTTTGATGTCATTTGGATTGTGTGTTTTCAGCCTTTGCAGCAACAATGGACTCTTTCCATTTATCAGATAAATGCACGTATCAGTATCCAGCAAATAACTCATAGTCCTTCTCTAAACTGGTCTTCCGGTTGATTACGCCCATCTTTCATAAAATCCTCTGTGAATTCGGCGATTCCTTCATCAAAAGATACCCATGGTGGATCATGAGGTGTAAGCACAATGGAATTTCCCAATTTGCTCACGAGAAACTCCTTCTCTTTGGTTTGGAAGTCTTTTGGCAACCGAACAGCCTGACTATTCCCACTTCTGAAAACTTTAGCTACCTTCATGATTGTATATACTATTATGTATATACAAATATGGAAAAATTTTTGAATAGTCCAAACTTTTCCAATGCAGTCGGGTGGAAACACCCGACTGACATCAAGTGGCAATTTTTGCATCGCCAGGTAGAAATACCTGAATGCCGTGTTTTGGCCAACCCTATTCCTAGTTCTCAAGAAATAATTGAAAACAAAATCATCGTTGACATGAAACTGGATCCTCTTTCCCAGTCAGAAATATACGGTCCGAAGCATGACCATCCTAGATTGTACAAATAGCTTAATTGAAGGAGAAAAATGAATGATGTTAAGAATATGGAGAATGCTAAGGTTCCAAACAACCATTTTCGTGAGAGTTTATTTCTCAGCTTGCGAAATATAAGAACGTTGAACGCAAGCAAAAGAAAAAACACTAGTTCCTCCACAATCCCAGAAAGTAACAGGCCTATCAGAAAGAAAATCAGTCCTATGTTCAAATAAAATCTTAATCGTTCATTCATCTGATAAACACTACTTATGATGCCTAATTACTACACAAGCAATGAGCGTTTCAATTCTTCTATTTTTCCTATTCACATTCCAACGCCTCTAAATAACCATTCCCTCTCAAAATAGCCCCGGCCATCGGACGGGAGTACAGCCACTAAACACCCCAAAACTCCCGCTCCAAAATCGAAAACTGCTCAGATTCAAACTTTATAAATCCACCCGAATGGATCTGCGGTTTTGCCGTATTTGATGTCAGTTAGGGCTTGCTTGATGCGGTTGGAAACCACGCCTTTCGATATGTCGGGCAATTCGTAATCTACGTCTTCGTACCCGATCACACGAATGTGCGAAATGGTGGCCGCCGTGCCTATGCCGAATGCCTCTTGCAGGCTGCCGTTTTTGGCGGCTGCTATTACCTCGTCTACACTCACTTTGCGCTCTTCTACAGTCAGTCCCCAGCTTCGGGCGAGTGTGAGGGCACTGTCGCGGGTGATGCCGGGCAGTATGGAGTCGTTCAGCATGGGCGTGATCAACTTGCCATCAATCACAAACATGATGTTCATGGTGCCGGATTCTTCGATGTATTTGTGCTCCACACCGTCGGTCCACACGAGTTGGTGGTAGCCCTTTTCCTGTGCCATCTTGGCCGGATAGAGGGATGCGGCATAGTTGCCGGCTGTTTTGGCGGCTCCCACGCCACCTGCCACGGCGCGTGTAAAATGTTTTTCTATTTTCACCTTCACGGGCTCGTTGTAATACGAACCCACCGGCCCTGTGATGACCATGAACGAAAACTGCTTGGCGGCACGCACACCGATGTACGGATCGGTGGCAAATTGGAACGGACGAATGTACAGCGATGAGCCTTCCACGCTAGGCACCCATTGGCTATCCAATCGTACCAGTTCGGTCACAGCATCCATAAAGAGCTCCTCGGGCACGGGCGGCATGCACATGCGTATGGCACTTTTGGCAAGGCGCTGCGCATTGGCTTGCGGACGAAAGATGAGGATGTCGTTGGCGGCTGATCGGTGCGCTTTTAACCCTTCGAAAATGGAGATGCCGTAGTGCAGGGTGGCATTTGCCGGACTGATCGCCAGATCGCCATAGGGAATAATGCGGGCATTTTTCCATTCGCCATCTTCATAATCGGCTATGAACATGTGGTCTGAATAATTCAATCCGAAAACAGGATTTTTCATATCCACAGTGCCAATCTTAGATGTGGCCGCTTTGGTGATTTGTATGTCCAAGGTCTCTGTCATGATTCAAACTGGTTTAGGGTTTTCGTGGCTCCCAGCGTATCTCTGTCACATTCAGGTCTTTGGTCAACTTCCGTGATAACACAAACAGATAATCCGAAAGTCTATTGACAAAAGGCAAAATGAATGTACCGATCGTCTCATAGTCTTGAATGGCCGAAATACTCCGCTCTGCCCGTCGGCACACTGTCCGACATACATGGGTCAAAGATATGATTTTGTGCCCACGTGGTAGGATGAAATTCTTCAACTCGAGCAATTCGGCATCAAAGGCATCTATCCATTTCTCGAGTTGTTCGATATCCTCTGCATGAATCTGCGGCAGTTCAAACCCTTTGAAACCGGGCTCTACTGCGAGCAATGAACCGAGCGTGAACATGCGGTCTTGTATCCATCTGAGCTGAAGCTGGATGGGTTCGGGCATGCCGTCTTGGTCGTGGAGCAAACCGAGAAATGCATTCAATTCGTCAGTGGTGCCATAGGCCGCTATGCGGTCGTTGGATTTGGGCACTTTGGTACCGCCAAGAAGGGAGGTTTTTCCTTTGTCCCCCGTTTTGGTGTACACTTTAGCGCTCATACCGCTTGTACAGGTACGGCTTTGCGGATGTGCTTATTTGCCAGATCCGACTCGATGAGTCCGTCCCGCAAGCGAATAACACGGTGGGCGTATTCTGAAATATCCTCTTCGTGCGTCACCATGATGATGGTGTTGCCATCGTCGTGCAGCTTGGCGAAGAGGTTCATGATATCATAGGAGGTTTTGGAGTCAAGGTTTCCCGTCGGCTCATCCGCCAAAATAATACTCGGGTTGTTTACCAATGCACGTGCAATTGCCACTCGCTGGCGCTGACCGCCTGATAGTTCGTTGGGTTTGTGGTAGGCGCGTTCGCCTAGACCCACACCTTCAAGGGCGGCAAAAGCCATATCTTCTCGTTCGGATCCTTTGTAGCCGGCATATACGAGCGGAAGTGCCACATTTTCCAGTGCTGTGGCGCGAGGCAGCAGGTTGAATGTTTGGAATACAAACCCAATTTCTTTATTGCGTATTTCAGCCAATTCATTTTCTGTCAAGTCACTTACGTCGTGTCCATTCAGCACATATCGGCCGGATGTGGGCGAATCGAGGCAACCCACGATATTCATCAGGGTAGATTTTCCGGATCCGGATGGACCCATGAAGGCAACATACTCGCCACGGTCAATCTGGATGGAGATGCTTTTGAGGGCGTGAATGATTTCACTGCCCATGACGTACTTTTTGGAGATTTCTGTGGTTTCAATAACTCGACTCATGGGGGCTAAAGTAAGAAATTCCTGACGGATTTATCAGAAACTTCGGTTAACACGATTTTTAAATAGCTTTGGTTCAAATCTATGTGGAAATTCGTTTCAATTCTTTTGATGAGTGGTCTCCTGCAGACCAAGTCGGGATGGGATTTGCTGGCTACTACCAAGGTCACCACCGGGCATGATGCCTTCTTGAATGAAGAAATAGACGTGCCGGTATTTCCGGAGGCACTTCGCAAAATGAACGGTCAGCGCATGACGCTGGAAGGATATGTGATCCCGTTGCAACAAGCCGGAGCACAAGATTATTTCGTGCTCTCCCGCTTTCCTTACCAGTCGTGTTTTTTCTGCGGAGCAGCCGGTCCCGAGACGGTGGTGGAAGTATACTCGGAGCGATCCTTTAAGTACACCGATCAGCGCGTCTCTGTAACAGGCCGACTGGAACTAAACGCCGACGATCCCTTGCATTTGTTCTTCATCTTACGTGATTGCTCCGTGCAGCCGCTTTGACCATTCACTTGGATTTTTGGGCATGAAGTTGTAATTTACTCATCCACCAAAAGCTAAAATCATGGTACAGAGCTATAGAGGCATTATGACAAAGGAGTCGGATGTGAAGACCCCACAGGCTGTTTCGGTAGGTGACCACATGTCGCGCAAGTTGATCACTTTCAAGCCCGATCAGTCTATGTTCGAAGTAGTACAAATCTTATTGAAACACGGCATTTCGGGTGCGCCAGTCATGGATGAAAACGGGCAATTGTGCGGGGTAATTTCTGAAGGAGATTGTCTGAAAGAAGTGGTGAAGGGAAAATACAATAACATGCCGAATTTGTCGGGCAAGGCAAGCGATCACATGACTACCAATGTGATGACCATTTCGCCTGACATGAATATTTTCGATGCGGCTGATATGTTTTTGACTAAGCGCATTCGGCGTTTTCCTGTGGTGGATGCAGGCAGGCTGGTTGGCCAAATCAGTCAGAAAGACATCATGCGGGCTGTGCTGAAAATGAAGAGTTCGACTTGGTAACGATTAGTTCCAAGTCTCTTGCCCTGCATACGAGACGTACCCCAATTTCGTCCCCATTTTTACCCTTACTCGACCATTGTCGGGCAAGGCATAGTCATATTTGAATTCAGAAAGAAAGCGAGCCGTTGATCCTTCCAAGGCGGCAATGGCCACTTTACCTTCTTGATTCTTGACCGCCACGAGTGCAGGGCTTGCTGAAATTTCACGTATGTCCTGATAGATAGGCTCTAAAAGGACTTTACCTGTAAGGTCTGCCAAGCCAAGCTGGTCTCTGAAACCGAACGCGGCATGCATGGCCACACGACTTACGTCCACTACTTCATATTTGAACGGCACAATGATCCTCCCTACCGTATTGACCAAACCGGCTGAATCTTCGTCATCCATCAAGTTGAAATAACTTCGGCCGGCATCACGGACGCGCTCACCCGTGATGGCATTCAAGATGTGGTATTCTGTGCCTTTTCGGAAGAAAAGAAAATCAGCGTATTCGCCCATAAATTGATCATAAACAAAACCGGTAGCAGCTTTGGCATCCACCCTCTGCCAGGCGTACTTGTCTTTTTCTTTCAAGACGATAGATACTACCCCTTTCTGTCCGGCCACTTCCTTGCGAATGACTCGACTGTACTGATAATTAAAAGGAATTTTGACTTGATCATTGATATCTATGATGCCCCATTTGTCTTTTTTGATGACTGAAAACCAGGTATTGGGCTGAAATTCCGCAAACGTGCCGTGAAGTTCAAATTCATACCAAGGAAATCTTACTTGGTATTCGTGTGTCATTTGTATGCCATATCCATTGATCAACGACCAGTTTCCGGCAACATTTACTAGGATTTGATCGGGCAGATTGGTGCAGTTATACACCTCATCGTATTTCGGCTGCACCATCCATTTGCCTGATTCATTGATGATGCCCCATTTGTCTTCCTGAAGTACCGCCGCATGTCCGTCAATGAAGTCTAGGGCATCATAATATTGATGAGCAATCACTGCTTTGCCTTGCTTGTCGCAATAACCATAGAGCCCTGAATCGTCTCTACAAGGGGTAAGTAGCTGTGCAAAACTTACTTGACAGAGGCCAAGTGCAAGGACAACAAGCAGTTGCTTCATTTTCATTTCTGGTTGGGACATTAAAATGGCTTCACCGCTAATTTACAAAGTTCTTGAGGAAAATGCCGATTTCATCCCATTCGCATGGCCTGCGCCCAATTTATGTGGATGGGATTAGGTAAATAGGTGGGTTGGCCTATTTTTGTCGATTCCAAAAAACGACTAACCCTTTCACATGCAGCAACTCAACGAATTCCTTGCCCTTATAGACAGTTATCTTGGTAGCTCTTGGTGGTTTCCTTACGCCTTACTAGGTACGGGCCTATTTTTCACCATCTACCTCGGATTCCCCCAAATCCGCTACTTCCGGTTTGCTTTCAAGATTGTGAAAGGCAAGTTTGATAAAAAAGGTGATGAGGGAGACACGTCGCACTTCCAAGCACTCACCACGGCACTTTCGGGCACAGTGGGCACGGGTAACATAGCCGGTGTGGCGCTTGCCGTGCACATAGGCGGCCCGGCAGCTCTTTTCTGGATGCTCATGACGGCCGCTTTAGGTATGTGTACCAAATTCGTGGAGGTGCTACTTTCTCACAAATACAGAGAAAAGGCAGAGGACGGCACCATGGCCGGTGGGCCTATGTATTTCATGAAAAACCGACTGAATATGAAATGGCTGGCGGTCATCTTCGCTATTGCCACTGTGCTTTCTTCGTTCGGAACGGGCAGTTTGCCACAGATCAACAGCATTGCAGACTCGATGAATTCGGCCTTTGGGTTGAACGAAATGCTGGTCGGTGGTGTGCTCGCCCTGATTCTTGGATTCGTGATTATTGGCGGCATCAAACGCATTGCCAAGGTGACGGAAAAACTCGTACCAGCTATGGCCATCATCTATTTCGTGGGTGCTTTTGCGGTGATCTTTAATAACCTTGAAAATATCTGGCCGTCTTTGGTGGCTATTGTCGGTGATTTGTTCACAGGCTCAGCTGCAACAGGTGGTTTCTTGGGAGCTTCCGTTGCGTTTGCGTTCAACAGAGGCGTAGCTCGTGGCTTGTTTTCCAATGAGGCTGGCCAAGGATCTGCACCCATTGCGCATGCTTCGGCCAAGGCCCATGAGCCTGTTTCTGAGGGACTAGTGGCCATCTTGGAGCCGTTTATTGATACTATCGTGATTTGTATGATCACGGGATTAGTCTTGTTGTCATCCGGTGTTTGGAACAAAAAGCACGTGAATGTTTTTGATCAGGCGGATATGACGGTGTTGGTAGGTTCCTATACAGACAAGACAGAAGAAGGTAGAGTACAGCTCTACGGCCATATTTCGGGAGAGGCACCTTTAGAGATCGTTAACTCGCCAATACAAATTGTGAATGGTCAATTGCCGGCCACCACTTCCGTAATCAATGCACGTTCATTGGCCGAGAATGTTCAAGTTTTAGATAAAAAGGGAAATCCCTATACCGGCAGTTTGGAAATAGCGAACGGAAAGCCGGATTTAACCAATGTTTCCTTCAAAGGGGAGTCGCTGTTGCATAGTGCAGCGCTCACGGCCGTGGCGTTCAATACGGGCTTCTTTGGCGATTGGGGGCAGTATATTGTGGCCATCGGTCTACTGCTGTTTGCTTTTAGTACCGCCATTTCATGGTCATACTATGGAGACAGAGCCATGACCTTCCTGTGGGGCAGCAAATCGGTCATTTATTACCACATTGTGTATGTGATTGCCTTCTTTTTGGCGGCATTCACAGATACCACCATCATTTGGACGCTCTCAGGCATCACCATCGCGCTAATGACCATTCCGAACCTTTTTGGTTTGTTGGTATTGCACAAAGAAGTGAAGGCCACCATCAAAGACTACTGGAAGGGGATGAAGGAAGAATTTCCGGATGAAAAACTGCCAGAATAATAGATGGAAGCAAGCAGCCCTGATCTTATCAGGGCTTTGTTTTTTCAGTGCCAATGGCCAAGAGCCCGATACACTCATGCGCCAATTGGACTTGGCCCCCGTAACGGTCAATGCCCTAGGTATCCCAGCTTCCCTGCATGACTTCAGCGGAATGGTGAGTGCGGTGGATTCAGTAGCATTGGCGCTTTCAGATCCTACGTTGGTGGCCTTTGAACTCAACCGCATGGCGGGCGTGCTCATGCAGTCAGGTACACTTACCACTAACCGTATCGTCATTCGGGGCATTGGTTCACGGTCACCTTTTGGTACCAATAAAATCAGAGCCTATCTTGGGGAAATACCGCTCACCGACGGACGAGGCGAAACGACCATCGAGGATATTGATCTGAATTTTCTCGGAAGTCTCGAAGTACAAAAGGGACCAAACTCCAGTTTGTTTGGTTCCGGATTGGGCGGTGTGATGTTGCTGCACAATAGGGACGTAGAAGCCTCAGAGATGAGTGCAACCGTGGGGTCATTCGGCTTATTTCGGGTCGGGGCTGCCGCCGGACTCGGGAAGGCCGCCTCAGGTGGAAGCCTTCAATTGCAACACCAGCAAGCGGAGGGTTGGAGACAAAACAACGCGACAAACCGAACCTCTTTGATGGGCACGTGGCAATGGCTTAGCGACATGCGCGATGTTCAGTGGATGAGTCTGATCATTCATCAAAAAGCATTTATACCCAGTTCCGTCGGAATCACGGCTTTTAATGAAAACCCTTCAGCAGCAGCTACCACTTGGTTTCAGTCGGCCGGCTATGAGGAGTACACACGCGGATTTCAGGGGGTTTCCGTTGCGCAGAAAATCCGCGAGAACCTTACGTACTATGGATCGGCAACCTTCCTGTGGAAAACTAACCATGAACCTCGTCCATTTAATATTCTGCAAGACCGCCAATTGGGCGGATCTACGCGCTCCCGTGTGGCTTTTGACGGGGATGTGGTGCGGTTGCAGGCCGGGTTTGAACTATATGCCGATGCGTTCACCTGGCGCACATTCGAGAATTTGTACCAAACTTCCACTCAGCGAGGAAGCATTCAGGGAGATCTGCTGTCAGACAATCTGGATGCGCGCACTTTTTTGAACACGTTCATTCAGTCCCGCTTTGTACTGACACAAGGCACTTCGTTGGAAGTTGGCCTCAATCGAAATGCAACGGTTCAATATTTCCAAGATGTCTTACAGGATGTGCCAAAACAAACCAAGCGCTTTGAGGCGGTATACTCACCCCGCATCGGAGTGGTGCAAGCCCTTTCGGATGAGGTCAATCTTTTCGCCAATGTAAGCCATGGATTTTCTCCTCCGTCGGTGGAAGAATCACTGAACGAAGATCAAACCTTTAACGCCCGCATTCGTCCTGAAACCGGTTGGAACTACGAGTTAGGAATCAAAGGGGATCATTCATTGGTGACGTACGGTTTGAGTGTATATACCATGCGCGTTACCGATCTTTTGGTGACCAGACGCACCGCCGAAGACGTGACGTTTGGACTGAATGCGGGCAGTACCAACCATACCGGCGTAGAGGCCGAAATGCGCGGATTACTCTATGCCACCGGTCAGGCTAAACTTGTGGCATCCTGGGCATATACCTTCAATGCATTCGAATTTGATCGGTTTATCAATGATGGCACGGATTTCTCCGGCAACCAATTGACCGGTGTGCCGCGTCATCAAGCGGCTGCATCCTTAGATGGGCAACTGCGTGCTTGGACGGCCGGACTGTACACCCAGTTTGTTGATAAAATCCCAATTACAGATGATAACACGGTTTACGCTTCTTCCTATTTCCTCATGCACCTATCTCAAGGACGTCAGTTTTCACTTGGCGCCAAGTGCACCCTTCAAGTGGCTTATCGCATGAACAATCTGCTAGACACGCACTATGCCTCTATGTTAGCAGTGAATGCCCAGGGATTTGGCGGTGTGGAGCCGCGCTATTACTACCCCAGTGCACCCCGAAATCATCAGGTGACGGTGGTGATACGGTAATTGATGGCCTTGGTGTTCATTCTGGAGTTTGAGAAGCCAAGCGAGAGCTACTAAAATTTGAGTCGGGCACTCAGCCTATTAAACCGCCAAATGTGCAGTACGGCTGCCACCGTGAGCCCAAGCGAAAGGGCAATCCACACGCCGTTTACACCCCACCCGATAGTGAAACCGAGCAGATAGCCTAGGGGCAAAGCCACAACCCAATAGGCAATGAATGTAACGGCTGTCGGCACGCGCACATCACGCAAACCCCGCAATACACCAAGTCCTACCGCTTGCAGTCCGTCGGATATTTGGAATGCCGCTCCAATGATAAGAAGAGTAGCCGCTATGCCCACTACCTCATCATCTTGCACATAGAAATAGGGAAACGTGAACCGGAAAACGATAAAAATTATAGCACAAAAGGCCATAAAAACTGCCGCCATGCCGAAGCTCGTGAAACCGGCCAACCGAAGATTACGCTTGTCCTTCAGCCCCGATTGATTGCCGATACGCACAGATGCAGCAGCAGCTATGCCCGTGGCAGCCATGTAGCTGATGGCACTCAGGTTCAGCGCAATATTGTGTGCCGCTTGTGCCGCAGGACTGATCCACCCGATCATGATACCGGCACCACCAAAAGCACCCACCTCAAAGATGAACTGCATGCCGCTTGGTATGCCAATTTTCAACATCCGTTTCATGCCTGTCCACTGAAAATGCCACTCAAAACCGCTTATTTTCTTACGAACAAACCAAATCATCAAGAAGACCATAGGGATGCGCGCAATGAACGTGGCAAGTCCTGCACCATACAACCCCATCGGATCAAATCCCCAGTTACCGTAAATGAATACCCAATTCAACCCGATGTTGAGCAAATTGGCCACCACAGACACGATCATCGGACTCGTGGTGTCTGACAGACCCTCTGCATATTGGCGAAAATTCTGAAAGATCATCACAAACACGATGGATGCGCTCATGATCCGCAGATAAGGTTTGGCCTGGGCGGTGACTTCTGGATCCTGGCCAAAATAATCAAGAAAATAGCTCATGCTGAACCCAACGATGGAAAGGATGATGCCCAGTACCGCATTCATCACAAGCCCATCTTGCAGGTACTGCATTAACTTCGGCTTATTCGTCGGATCCTCTGCAGCTACGAGCGGTGTGATGGCGTAACTCACACCCAAGCCAAACAGCAACAGCAGCACGTAAATAGCACCTGCAAACGTAGCACCTGCCAACGGTACCACACCCACACGACCCACCATCATGCTGTCGGCTACATTCACCATGATATGCCCCAGCTGTCCCACCATTACGGGCACAGCAAGGACAAAATTCTTTCCGATGTGTTCTTTGAGGGTCATGGCGGGTGCGAAGCTAGCGAAAGTTCAAGCGATGAATGGACGGTAGAAATCAGGAGCGACACCTTAGCTTCATCTAGTCCTCTCACCGCGCTCTTAGGATCGCGGCTATTGCAAAAACCACCTGGCCTTTTAGTCACGGTAGTCTTTATTGGCAATGCATTCTTCCAAGGGTATTTCAGCTCTCCTTTGCGTTTGCTATCTTGGCCAAAAAGCAGAAACGGACATGAGCCATAAGATTCAATCCCTCTCCGGATACATACATGAATACCAAAAGAGCGTGCTACAGCCCGAGGAGTTTTGGGCGCGCATAGCCGAGTCGTTTCACTGGCGCAAGCCTTGGAGCAAGGTGCTGGAGTGGGAGTTTGAAGGGCCAAAAGTGACGTGGTTCAAAGACGGCAAACTCAATATCACTGAGAATTTGCTAGATAGGTATCTCTACACCAAATCCGACGACATAGCCATCATTTGGGAGCCTAACAATCCTACTGAAGCGCATCGGACGCTCACCTATAGAGAGTTGTATGAGCAGGTCTGTCAATTTGCTAATGCATTGAAAGCCAACGGCGTGCAAAAAGGCGACAGGGTGATTATCTACATGCCCATGGTGCCCGAGGCAGCAGTGGCTATGCTGGCATGCGCACGTGTGGGAGCGGTGCATTCGGTGGTGTTTGCGGGCTTTTCGGCTCAGTCGCTTGCCGACAGAATTGCCGATTGCAAAGCCAAAGTGGTGCTGACATCTGATGGCAACTTCCGTGGCGACAAAAAGATACCCGTGAAGGCCGTGGTAGATGAGGCGATAGAGAAATGCGGTGGAGTAGAAAAAGTAATTGTGCTGCAACGCACTGCCGAACCTGTGACGATCATACCTGGGCGCGACATGTGGTGGCATGAGGCCATCAAAGGTCAACCGACAGAATGCAAAGCAACTGAAATGGATGCCGAGGACATGTTGTTTATCCTTTACACATCCGGCTCTACGGGCAAACCCAAAGGTGTGGTGCATACGGTGGGCGGTTATATGGTGTACACGTATTATTCATTCATTAATGTGTTTCAATACACCCAGGGCGATGTGTACTGGTGCACGGCGGATGTTGGATGGGTCACAGGGCATTCGTACATCGTGTATGGGCCGTTGCTCGCCGGGGCTACTACGCTCATGTTCGAGGGGGTGCCTACCTATCCGCATGCGGGGCGATTTTGGGAAATTATTGACAAATACAAGGTGAACCAGTTCTACACGGCACCCACGGCCATTCGGGCGCTGCAGGCGTTCGGCTTGGAGCCTGTGGAGCCGTTTTCACTTGCGTCGCTGAAGGTGATTGGCTCAGTGGGAGAGCCGATCAACGAGGAGGCATGGCATTGGTATCACAGTCACATTGGCAAGGGCAGGTGTCCGCTGGTGGATACGTGGTGGCAGACCGAAACAGGCGGCATTATGGTGTCAGCCTTGGCGGGTATCACGCCGAACAAACCTGCCCATGCGTCATTACCGTTACCGGGCGTGCAGCCGATCATCGTAGATGCAGAAGGAAAAGAACTCACGGGCAACAATGTGGAGGGAAATCTGTGCATCAAGTACCCTTGGCCGGGCATGTTGCGCACCACCTACGGCGATCATGAGCGTTGCAGGCAAACGTATTTCTCGACCTATCTGCGGCTATACTTCACGGGAGATGGCGCCAAGCGCGACCATGACGGCTACTTGCGCATTTTGGGTCGGGTGGACGATGTGATAAATGTGTCGGGTCACCGCATGGGTACGGCGGAAGTGGAAAATGCCATTAATGAACATCCGAAAGTGGTGGAGTCGGCCGTGGTGGGCTATCCGCACGACATCAAGGGGCAGGGCATCTATGCATTCGTGATCTGCGATATGGAAGGTCGTACAGCCGCGAATCTTATTGAGGAAATAAAACAAACAGTGAGCAAAATTATCGGGCCGATTGCACGTCCGGATGTAGTGCAAATCGTGCCGGGACTACCGAAGACACGTTCGGGCAAGATCATGCGAAGGATTTTGCGGAAAATAGCAAGCAAAGACCTCAGTAATATGGGAGACACCAGTACGCTGCTAAATCCGGAAGTCGTGGAGGAGATTATTAAGGGTGTTGAGGGTTAGATTTTGGGGATTGGGTTTTGCATGGGACAGTCGACAGTCTTACAGTCCACATGGTAATCTTAAAACGGAGTAGTCAATTTTCAAATTGATTCATTTTCAAATTGTCTCATCATCCCATCACTTCACCCCATACCTGGGTTTTCCTTCGGCAAAGGCCTTGAAGTCTTCCATCATTTGGAGGCGCAGCTTTTGGTAAGGTTCCGAGCCGAGCATCAGTGCGGTGAACTTCATAGCCCCTGAAAATTTTGTTTCCGTTTCGCATCGCCAGGTGGTCTGGGTGTCTTTGTCCGTAAAGAAATTGCGCTGCTCCGTTGACACATTTTCGGTATTGTAGGTCACATGAATTTCTTCGGGCAGTTTGAGTTTCGTCAAGGTTTCGGTGGACTCGGTGATACCCTTCACCTCTTGATGCCGCTGCTTGGCTCGTGCACCCTCTTGGCCGGGTTCACCTTTGTAGGTTTCGTGGCTTAAGAACCCTTTTTGCCAAAACTTCAGATTATGCGGATTTAGGAATAACTCCACCACTTTGTCCCGAGGCAAATCAATGGTGATCTCCAACGTGTATTTCATAGCGAGTCTATGGGGTCATTTTTCAGCCCATAAAGTTCAAGCTATTTATCAACAAAAAACAAGAAATGGTCTATAAATCAATTATTTATGTAAAAATTGATGGAAATCAGAGAGTAGTGAAAAAATTCCTTGTTCAGTTTTCGGTTGTTCTTCGAAAAAGATCCGTTTTACTTTGACCCATGATTCCGCAGCTGACTTTTGATGGCATGTATCACGCCCTTGTGAACAGAGACCCTTCTTTTGAGGGAATTTTCGTGGTTGGAGTGAAAACGACAGGTATTTTTTGTCGCAGCACGTGCACGGCACGCAAACCTAAACCGGAGAATGTGGAGTTTTTCAGTACGGCAACAGATGCCCTGCGGCATGGCTACCGCGCGTGCAAAGTGTGTCACCCGATGGAGGTCAAGAGTCAATTGCCTGAGTGGCTCACGCCCTTGATGCGAGAGGTGGAGCAAGGCAAGATGCGCTTCAAAGATTTCGAACTGAGGGCTTTAGGGTACAGCCCCAGCAAGATCAGGCGGTATTTTAACCAGCATTTTGGCATGACATTCCAAGCCTATTTGCGCATGAACAGAATCAATTCGGCCTTTTTGAAAATAAAGGAAGGGCAGCCTGTTACCTCCACGGCTTTTGCGCAGGGCTATGAATCATTAAGTGGTTTTTCTGATACCTTTAAAAATATGACCGGTTTTTCTCCAAGTTCTCACGGACACATCATCACCATCAACCGTATCGCTACGCCGCTGGGCCCCATGATGGTGGGCGTGCGTGACGAAGGTCTTTGTCTGCTAGAATTCACCGACAGGCGTATGCTCGAAACGCAACTGGATGTATTGAAGAAACGATTCAAATCTGAGCTCGTGACAGGCCGGCATCCACTTTTGGATCTAGTAGAGCAGCAACTTACCGAATATTTCGAAGGAAAGAGGAAGAACTTCGACTTGTCACTGGACACCCCGGGAACGGAATTTCAACAGAAGGTGTGGCAAGAATTGATCAGCATTCCCTACGGACGCACCCGCTCCTACAAGCAGCAGGCAGCCGCCATTGGCGATGTGAAGGCCGTGCGAGCAGTAGCGCGAGCCAACGGAGAAAACAGAATTGCGATCGTCATTCCGTGCCACCGTGTGATTGGATCAGACGGCTCGATTGTAGGATACGGAGGCGGCATCCACCGCAAGCAGTGGCTGTTGAAGCATGAGTTTGAGAATGGGTAAGCTACGAGCCATGAGCTACTAGCTGCGAGTATATCTCGAAGCTCGTACCTCGCGGCTCACAGCTAACATTAATCCACCTCACACGCCACCAAATCCTCAATCGTCTCTCTTCGTCTGATCAGCTTGGCCACTCCATCCATCACCAACACTTCGGGCGGGCGCACGCGCGAGTTGTAGTTGCTCGCCATGGTGTAGCAGTACGCACCGGCATTTTTAAACATGATCACATCACCTTTGAATGCCTCGGGCAGCACACGGTCTATGGCAAACGTGTCCGTTTCGCAGATATAGCCCACCACGCTGTATACTTTCTTACCTCCGTTCGGGTCGGTCAGGTTTTGTATTTCGTGATAAGCATTATAAAACATCGGACGGATCAAATGGTTGAAGCCGGTATTGAGCCCGATAAACGTGCACGAAGTGGTTTGCTTTACCAAATTGATTTTAGTCAAGAAATACCCCGCATCGCTAACCATGTATTTGCCCGGTTCAAACTCAAGCGTGTATTGCTTTTTCATGCGCTTGCAGAAGGCATTGAACGATTCGCTGAATTGCTTGCCGAAGGCCTCAATATCAGTGGACAGGTCGCCCTCTTTATAGGCCACTTTAAATCCACTGCCAAAGTCAATATGCGTAACCGTGTCAAATTTTTCGACAACAGAAAAGACCAACTCAGCGGCGCGAATGAAGATATCGGCATCCAAAATATCGGAACCCGTGTGGACGTGAATGCCCTGCACAGGAATGTTGAACCGCTTTACGATGCGCTCCACATTAGGCACCTGGTGAATGGAAATGCCGAACTTGGAGTCGATGTGACCTACCGAGATGTTTTGATTTCCTCCTGCCATCAAGTGCGGATTGATGCGAATGTAGATGGGCAATTTTGGATGATTGATGCCGAAGTATTCCAGCATGTGGATGTTGTCCACGTTTATTTTCACTCCGGCTGCCACGGCCTCTTCGTATTCCTTTTCGGAAATGTTATTGGGTGTGAAAAGGATATCCGCCGGCGCAAATCCTGCACGCAACCCCAGCTGCACTTCTTGAATAGACACGCAATCAAGCCCGGCTCCAAGGTCACGAAAAAGCTTCAGCACGTGTTTGTTGTTCAGTGCTTTGCACGCGTAGTGCACCTTCAGGCGTTTCACGCTGAAGGCGTTGACAAAGCGTTCGTAATTTTCTTGCATCCGGTTGCCATCATAGACATACACCGGATCGCCATAATCAGCCACGATGCTGAGCATCTGTTCGTTTGAAATTGCCATGGTTTAAAAATAGAAAATGAAAAAATGGAATGAACCTCTCAAGTCTGCAAAGATCAGGCAGACGGGGACTGTTTACACAATACGGCCACCTGTTTGAGCGGCCTATATACTGGATGTGTCAGGTTCATAAGATGGCAAATGTATACTTGAAAATCGAGATTCAAAAAAGCAGCGACGTTGCTCACCTGTCATCGGTCGGCCCTTCCGAACCGAAGTTCTTTCCAATGATGTAGCGGTTGCTCTTGTCGTAAGAGAAATAACTAACCATCCAAGAGAAGAAAGTGACCACCCGATTGCGGAAGCTCACCAATGACATGAGGTGTACGAATATCCAAATGAGCCACGCCAGCCGCCCTTTGAAATGCGCCGATTTGATTTCTGCTACGGCCAGATTTCGCCCGATGGTAGCCATGCTTCCTTTGTTCACATAGTGATAAGCCTTCAATGGTTTTCCGGCTAACCGTCGCTTTATGTTTTTCGCCAAGAGGCTTGCTTGTGAGATCGCCGTAGGTGCCAGCATGGGGTGTCCTTTCGGGAATTCTTCAGAGGCCATCATGGCCAAGTCTCCAATCACGTAGATGTTTTCGTGCGCCTTCACTTGATTATACTCATTTACCAATATGCGCCCGCCACTACCGTAGGCCGTAGCATCCAGCCCCTGCACGGGATTGCCCTTCACCCCGGCCGCCCAGATGAGCGAGCGCGTAGGGATCGGATCCATTTTATCAAATGTAGCCGTGAGTCCGTCATACGCAGTAATCATACAATTGAGGTGCACATTCACACCCAGTTTTTGGAGGTAACTTAGTGTGCGATCGGCCGATTTTTCTGACATGCCACTCAGCAATCTTGGGCCGGCTTCCACCAAATGAATGTCCATTTCTTTGAAATCCAATTCTCTGTAATCGTTGGGAAATACATGCTTTTTCAATTCGGCTAACGCTCCGGCTATTTCCACGCCTGTAGGGCCGCCACCCACTATCACATAGTCAATGCACCGGTTCATTTCCACCACATCGTCTGTGAGTAAAGCCAGCTCCGAGTTGCGAATGATGCGGTTGCGCAGGGCTATAGCATCTTCTATCGTTTTCATTGGCAGGCCGTATTTCTCAAATTCTTTGTTGCCAAAGTAATTGGTGGTAGCCCCGGTGGCCAGCACCAGTATGTCGTATTTCACCGAGCCGATGGACGTGTGTATGGTGTTTTCGGCCGGGTCGATTTCGGTGACTTCTGCCAAGCGGAAAAAGAAATCTTTTTGACCACTGAATTTTTTGCGAAAAGGATACACGATAGAGCTTGTCTCCAATGCAGATGTGGCTACTTGGTACAGCAGTGGCTGAAATGTGTGGTGGTTGTATTTGTCGAAAAGCACCACCTGTGCGTTCAGGCCCTTGAGTCCTCTGACTACTTCCATTCCTCCGAAACCACCACCTACTACGATGATACGGGGCTTTCCAAGGTCTGCTATTCGGGTGCGGGTGGTGATGAGTTTTGGCATGGGTAAAAACTTCTAAGTGAGTCAGAGACTTACATGTTTCAAATGATGATAACCTATAAAGATACTTCCGCATTTGCACCCCTAACCAACTTTCGTTAAGAATATTTTCAAAATCGGCAGTTACTTTTTTTGTTCCACCCGTCTCAACGTCGCATATTTTATCACTCATATGAACAAATTCTTTCTTTCCTTGCTTGCCATTGCCTTGCTGGCTGCTTGCAAACCTGACCATGCCGTGGATGGGGCCAAACTGCAAGCGCGTATCGACTCGCTGCAAACTGCTCTTGAAGTGAGCAATTATTCCGTCGGCTTGTTGACACAGATCGGTACATACATGGATAGCATAGACGCTAACCGCAAGTGGGTGGAACTCAACTTGGAGACGGGCCTATCACAAGACGACTATGTAGCGCGGATGAAAAACATCAATCAGTACGTGCAACGGGCAGAATGGACCATCGCCGAGCTGGAGAAAACAAGAAATGCGTTTACCAAGCAGGTGAAGCGATTGAAAAAACAAATAGTAGAGAAGGATGCGGAGATTGTGTCTTTGCAGATGACCGTGGCGCAGACCCAAGCGGACAAAAAGCAATTGGAGGAAACATTGACGCTCACGGAGACCGAACTGGTGATGTCTCAATTGGAGCAGGAGATGACCGCCGAGGAACTGGAAGCAGCAAATACCCTCGCTCAAAAGTTGATGGAAAAAGTGCAGTTGACCAAAGCCGAATCGCTTTACAGCCAAGGTGAAAACATGGAAGCATTGGCCGCCAGCATTCAGTTTGCGCCGAATCGCAAGCGAGAAGCATTGGAAGACGCCTTGGCGTATTATACAGAGTCAAGAGATTTAGGCTATGAGCCGGCAGCCACCAAAGTGGACGCCATCAAAGCCAAGTTAGATAAGTAAGAAACTAGGTTAGGTTAGTTGATAAAGAGGGACTCAGGCGGTCATCTGCATCGCTTGAACCCTTTTTTCTAGGTTTTGACTAGATTGTGGAGCCATGCGCCACGCACTAGCAGAATCACTTACCGACGAAGAAATTGTTGACCGGTTAAAAGCCGGTGAATCGACGCGTTACTTCGAGATGCTGTACAAACGGTATCGCTCGAAGGTTTTTGATAAGTGCAAGGGGTTGGCAAAGGACCGAAAACTAGCCGTTGAACTGACGGAGGATATCTTCTCAAAAGTGTATGAGAAACTCCCATCGTTCAAGCAGAAGTCGTCTTTTTCCACATGGTTATATTCCATCACCTACAACCACTGCATCGACTACCTGCGAGCAAAAAAGAAGTTGCATTATCCGAACTGGAACAAGGAACAGGAGATGCTCAATGTGCCCGAAGAGGAGGAACACTTGAGCGACATCAACTACGAAAACCTTGCACCGGTTTTGGAGGAATTGCACCCGGAAGAAAAGGCCTTGCTGTTCATGAAATATATGGACGACCTCTCCCTGAGAGACATCAGCAAAGCCCTGCGTATTTCGGAGAATGCGGCCAAGATGCGTTTGAAGCGGGCACGCACCCGCATTTTGTATTTGTATGAAAATAAATACCCTCCTGCTGTAGGAGGTAGCAACGATGGAAGAATCAATAAAAACTCTGTTCGAAAACATGCTCGATAGCGGCTACACACCGCCCAAGTCATGCGAAAAATCCTTTTCAGAAAATTTTGATGGCGCCACCAATGTGGAGTGGGACGAGTACGACGACCACCTAGAGGCCATTTTTTACAAAGAAGGCGTGGAGCACATCGCCCTGTTTTCCAAGGATGGCATTTTGCAGGAATACCGCAAAACCCTGCCCGAAGGCTACCTGCCCTACAACGTGCGCCATCAGATGGACGCCCGAGGTGAAATCATGAACCGCGTGCTCATCAACAAAGGCAACCAAGTGATGTACGAAGTGATCTACCGTGACGCAGCGCTGAGACGGTTTCTCGTGGTTGTCACAGACTTGGGCAAAGTGCTGCAAGAGCGCGAATTATAATTTTTTTTTTTGGAGCGCACGCTCAGCGCATTTCAGTCACTCCCACCCCGCTCCCGCACATACGGGATCGGGGCTATGCTGCTTCCTTAGGGCTTTTTAGTAGCATCCTCTGCGCATCGATTAAGGGATTTTGTTGATTTGGCAGTTAAGAAAGTCAACAAGCGGCTGGTATCGGCCGCTTGCGAGCAATCCCATACAATTGCGCCCCGGCTCTAGGAGTCGGGGATTTTTTTGGCGTCAGTCTGGGCTGTTACGCACTCGCCACGTATTCTTCTATGGCCTCTATGATTGTGGAGAAAATGTACTCCAGTTTTTCAGGCGTGTTCTCCAAGAGGGTCACACGGAAACCCAGCAGATCGGAGCAGAAGGACGAAACGGGTACTACGCAAATGCCTTTGGCGGCCAAGAGATAATAAACAAAACGCTTGTCAAGCGGCAGTTCGTCATGCAACCAACCGTCGAGCAGCAGACGCGCCTCAGGTTTTGTTATGTGCAAGTGTTGCCCTTGTCGGAGCGCACCTTCTTTGAAAATGATGGTGTTGTAAAAAGCCCCGTTGGTTTGGTTGAATGTGATGGACTGAACAGGGGACAAAATCTCCGAAATGCGCTGAGCTCGTGCACCTATTTTCGCATTGAACTCCTGTCGAAATGCCAAATAACGCGAGTCCTCCATGATTTTGGGTATAGCCAACTGCGGCAATTTCGTGGAACTGACCTCCATCATTTTGGCATTGTCCAAGGTTTGGCATAACCGGTCGAACTCTTTGTCTCTTCCCCTGTTGTAGTATTCGACCCATCCACACCGAGCACCCGGCCAAGGAAATTCTTTAGAAATACCCTTTAGGGCAATCCCCGGCACATCGCCGATATACTCGCAGAGGGCATGGCTTGGTTGCCGGTTGTAAGTGATGTTGAGATAGATCTCGTCGCAAATAATAAAGAGGTCAAACTCCCGGGCAATGGCCACCATCCGCTCTAGAATGGCGCGCGGATAAACCATACCGGTGGGGTTGTCGGGGTTAATGATCAGAATGCCCACGATCTGCGGGTTGTACTTCACTTTGTTGTACAAATCGTCTAGGTCAGGATACCACGAGTTGTTTGGATCCAGCATATAGGTGATTGGGTGATGGTTGGCATGTGCGGCCTCTGCTGATGAGTGCGTGGAGTACGCAGGTGATGGCCCGATGACCCGCGATGTAGGCAGCAGGTATTGATAGATTTTGCCAATGGCATCTCCGAGTCCGTTGAAAAATGTGATGTCGTCTGCGCTGATGTGCGCACCCTTCCGCACGTTTGTGAGATTGGCCAAATATTCTCTGGTGGCTAAGAGGCCTTTTGAGTGACTATATCCATAGGTGGCATCCTCCATCAGCAGCCCGGCTATGCTTTCCTTCATCCATTGTGGCACTTCCTGATGTTTGGCAATAGGATCACCAATGTTTTCCCAAAAGATTTCCGGAAAATAAGGCCGCAATTGTTCCGCTTTCTTTACGATTCCGCGGATTTCGTAATTCAGCTCATTGGCACCATCACGTAGTAGTTTTTGTCTCATTGGGTGTGATCATCCGATTTGCCCGCAAGCTAGTCCAATGCGAGTGGAATAAGCAAGAAGCCCCTGGTCGGCCAATTCAATAACATTTGAACCAAACTGTAGCGCAAGCCCCGACGACTCGAATTGAAAAAAGCCAAGCTTATCATGGATTACCTTCGGTGATCCGTTGAGGGGAGTTTCAAATCTATTCAACCCATCCTCCTACGTCGGATGATTTTTGTTTCACTTACTCGTTCGAACACGTTCGACTCGTAATAAAGCAAAAACCCAGCGCTTAGGCGCTGGGTTGGATGGTTGCAGAGGAGGAGGGATTCGAACCCCCGGACCCTCGCAGGTCAACGGTTTTCAAGACCGCCGCGATCGACCACTCTGCCACTCCTCTGTGTATGGTCTGTCCGTTTTCGGACGGCAAAAGTAACGGAATTCTCTAATTAGACAATGCCATGGTTGACATTCGTTTGGTAGATTATTGTCTCATTGTGTTTCTCGTATTTCGGTTTTTTCTTTCCTCTTTCTTGGTTTACTTGCAGGATGCCCTTTTGTGAAACCAAAAAGTGATGAATGTCCGATTTTTTCAAACATTTGATTCACGAATTTGACCTGCCACTGGCCAATCCGGTGCTGGTCTTTTCCTTGATCTTGTTGATTATCCTCCTCTCACCCATTTTGCTCAAGCGGCTGAATATCCCGGGCATTATTGGGCTTATCATTTCGGGGGTCGTCATAGGGCCGCATGGGTTGAACATCCTTGAGAAAAATTCGGCAATAGAACTTTTCTCCACCATTGGCTTGCTCTACATCATGTTTATTGCCGGACTAGAGCTGGATATGAATGACTTCAAAGCCAACAGAAATAAGAGTCTGCTTTTCGGCTTCTTCACCTTCATCATCCCGCTGGGCATTGGCTATCCGGTCTGCTTTTATTTGCTCGGGTTCGACGTAAACGCCAGTTTTCTCACAGCTAGCATGTTTGCTACACACACACTGGTAGCCTATCCGATTGTAAGCAAATTGGGTGTATCAAAAAATCAGGCGGTGGCAATCACGGTAGGGGGTACCATACTTACTGACACGGCCGTGCTCATCATTTTGGCTGTAATCATGGGCAATGCTCAAGGCAGCCTCAATCAAGAGTTTTGGATTCGGCTGGGCATATCACTCACCATTTTTTCGGCTATCATGTTTTTGGCGATTCCGCGCATCGCCAAGTGGTTTTTCCGCACCCTCGAAAGCGAAAAACACTCCCATTACATCTTCGTGCTCTCCGTCGTTTTCTTCGCCGCTTTCTTGGCCGAAGTTGCCGGAGTGGAGCCCATCATCGGGGCGTTTATGGCCGGTCTGGCGCTCAACCGACTCATCCCACACTCATCGGCACTAATGAATCGCATCGAGTTCATCGGCAGCTCGCTTTTCATCCCGTTTTTCTTGATCAGTGTGGGCATGATCGTAGACGTGTCGGTGATTTTCAGTGGGCCGGGTGCGCTTATCGTGGCGGGCACACTCACGGTGGTGGCATTGCTGGGCAAATGGATGGCCGCTTGGTTTACACAATTGGTTTTTCAATATTCTGCCGTGCAGCGTCAGCTTATATTCGGACTGAGCAGTTCGCATGCAGCAGCCACGCTGGCCATTATTTTAGTAGGCTTCCAAGCGGGCATTTTGGATGAAAACATTTTGAACGGCACCATCATCCTCATCTTGATCACCTGCGTAGTAGCCTCATTCGCTACCGAACGAGCTGCTAAAAAAATCAAGTTGGAATCAGACGAAGAGGTGGATGAATCGTCTTTGCCCACGGGTGCGGCTAACGAGCACATATTGCTGCCCATTGCCAATACCGACAACATGGAAAAGTTGCTGGAGTTTTCCATTTTCATTCGAGACAAAAAATCGCTCAATCCGGTCTCTATTCTTTCGGTGGTTTCAAATAATAGTGAAGCCGAATTGAACATACTAAAGGCACGAGCCAAGCTGGAAGAATTCGTGAAACAAGCCTCGGCATTTGAAACGCTTGTAAATGTGATCACCACCATCGATCACAATCCCGCCAGTGGCATTGCGCGCATTTCGCGAGAGACGATGGTGGACATTATTGTGCTTGGCTGGCCCAGACACACCGGCCTGCTGGACAAGTTCATTGGCGATAAGGTAGACAGCATAGTAGGCAACACCGACAAGACCATCTTTATCGCGCATCTTGAAACCCCGCTCAATCTGCACAAGCGCATAGTGGTGGTGGCACCACCCTTGGCAGAGCGCGAGCAAGGCTTTGAGCAGTGGGCGGCCAAGCTGTCTAAACTTGCCCGTGAATTAAGTATTCCGCTGGTGATCCACTGCAACCCTGCCACCCGATTGGCCATAGAAAAGCTCTCCGAAAAGGCCAAGTTCGCTGCATCGTTTACCGTGGAACCGTTTCATCATTGGAACAGTGTGCCGGTGCTTTTACGAAGCATTCGGTCCGGCGACCTGTTCGTATTGGTGACGGCCCGCAAGGGATCAGCGTCGTATTTGAGTGCGCTTGAGAATATGCCCGATAAGCTGGAAAAGCAATACAGCACCACCAGCCGACTGGTCATCTACCCGCATCAATACGACAAATACTATGTAAATGAGCGCTACGAAATGACCGCCGAACCGCTGAACAGAGGCCTAGAAACCGTGCAGAAAATCGGACGCGGAATCGGTAATATTTTAAAGCGGAAGTAGGGGGGACATTACTGTGGCGGAAAAGCTGTTATTTATGGATACATTTGGATATATCCATAAAATTTCAAGCGTGATGTACAAGAAACTGGCATTTAGTGGGAGTGCTTTTCAGCAGATCATGAAGCAACTGAGTGTTGTAGATAGCTTCAAGGGCAATTGGGAAGCCGTAGAATTAAAGCACAGTAAGCATCTTAAGGAACTCAGAAAAATTGCAACAATTCAAAGCATCGGTTCATCCACGCGCATTGAAGGCGCTAGGCTGACAGACGCAGAAGTGGAGAAACTCCTAAAATCTGTAAAGATTAGCAAATTGACTTCCAGAGAAGAGCAAGAAGTTGTTGGTTACTACGAAGCATTGCAGGTCGTACTGGAGCACCACCAAGACATAGCACAATCGGAAAGATACATCCATCAACTGCACGGCATACTGCTCAAATACAGTTCAAAGGATCAGAGCCACAAGGGGCAATACAAAACCTTGTCTAACCAAGTGGTGGCCAATTACCCGGACGGCACGCAGCGAGTCATTTTTAAAACCACAGAGCCGTCATTGACCGCAAAGGAAATGGAAGTGCTGCTGAATTGGACAAATGAGCGCATCCAAAAAGCCGATATGCACCCGGTGATGATCACAGCCACCTTTGTGTATGAATTCCTGTCTATCCACCCGTATCAACACGGAAACTGACGATTGTCTAGACTCCTTACTACCTTATTGCTGTTGCAGCTTGGCTATGAGTTCGTTCAATATGTGTCTTTTGAGCATATCATTGAAGAGCGCAAGGACGACTATTATCGAGTGCTAATGGAAGGTCAAAAAAACCGATATACAGAAAATGAAAAGATCGACAAGTGGATTGTGTATTTTTTGGACTGCCTGTTGACGCTGATTCAGCGATTGGAAGCAAAATATAGACTGTACAGCAAGTTGACCAAAGAGCTAAACAACAGACAACAGGCCATACTTGAGTTTGCGAAGAGGCTAAAGGCAATTCGCATAGTCGAAGTAGAAGAAGCTTTTAAGGAGTACTCCCGCAACACGTTGAAGAAGGACTTGGCATATCTTGTCAAAGAGGGATTATTGCTCAAGACCGGAGAGCGAAAAGGAACGCGGTATCATTATGAAGAATAACTAGTACTTCCAAATTTGTTACTTGTGGCTTGGCATTTTAGCAGCAAACAAACCGGTGTGATTAGTTCTTTTGCTGGTAGGCTTATGAGCGGTACCTTTGAAAAGGTAATAACGTGCACTTTTGTGCGTGTTACGTATGTGTAATGTGACATACGTGCGCTATCCATTTTCTCGCTAAACTTCCAAACTATGACGATACTTGACGAACGTAATACAGAAAAAATTTACTAGATACTTAACTCAATTCTCAACCTAAAATTCAAAGCACAAATAAAGGGTAGTGGAATTCGATTTACAGAAATCCATAAAATGATTAACCTCTAAAATCAGAAGGAGGAACACCTTCTTTTCCTAGACAACACGGTCATCAGGTTTCGTGATAATAAAGAGTTTATTCTTAAATTTTGTGAACATCTAAAGGAGAACATTAAGGAATTTAATCGTGAATACGAAGAACTAAGGGAGCAGGAACAAAATAGCATGTTTATTGACAAACAGCACATCTGGTATCGCGATGAACATATCTCGCATTGTGGCCATAAACAACTTGCCTTACTGGATAAGATGAGAGAATTTCTTAGCAAAATCAGTGAAAATGAAGCGCAGGATAAGCAAAAAGCAAAGGGCACAAAAATGTGACATAAAGATGAACCCAGAAGAATTCGAGAACCTTGTAGCTGAACATTATCAGACATTGGGATTTGCAACTGAAACAACTCCAACGACTAGTGATTTTGGCGTAGATATTTTTGCAACCAAAACGAACGAGAAGATTGCTATTCAGGTAAAAATGTACGACTCACGAACGGTGAACTACAAGGATGTTATGTATCTATTTGCGGCTTCCAAACTTTTTAGCTGCTCGCGCTCAATCATGGTTTCTTCTGGTGAAGTTCGAACAGATGCAAAGGAAGTTGCTGACAAACTAAATGTTGAAATAGTTGAATATTTTGGAAGCCGCCGAACCACTCAACTGGCATCTAAATCTCCCAAACTAATTCCTCAAATATCAACTAACGACCACTCCAAATTCTCGAGGATTTGGAAAGATTATATTGTCCCACTTCAAGGCCAAGAAGTGCGAACCGTAACTGGTAAGTCGAACATCATAAAAACGGTCAACTGGGACGGAATTACAAGAATTAGCTCGAACGGAAGACCAAGTCCAATTGGGATTGAGATTTTCGAGTGGTCATATGAACAACTTTTAAGACGAGGTGAACTAACAAGAGATGAGATTAATCAACATTATACAAACCGAGGCTCTGCTATAATTTTTGCTGTCCTTGCAACTCTGCCCTTTGTTGACGTAACCTTAAAACCTGCAACTCTTCACTATTTGGGCAACTGAAACGTCACATAACAGACGTTTATCCGCCATGTGTCATAGTGCTTTTTGAAAGTGCAATGGGACTTGCTCGCTATTCTTTCCATTGCCATTTCATTTGGAGTCGGGTGTTTCCATCCAATTCACGCCAAGTTGCGATCTTACTTTCGTCAGAACCTGACGTCACGGAAACTAAGCGCTGTGGCTCACAAGCTCCCTTACCCTTCCAAAACAGCCCCGACAGAAGTGACGCGCAGCAAAGCGGATGGCGGGCATACAGCCACTAAAAGTCACTGAGATGCCGCTCCAACAAAATAAGATGCTTACTTTGGCAGCAGGAACTTAAAAGCGTGCAGGCGTGTACAGGTTCTATCAACTTAAACTCACCAAGTATGGCACATATCACCTTGGGCGGAAAGCCCACACACACAGTAGGAGACTTACCAAAAGTAGGGGCAGAGGCACCCACATTTATTGCAATCAAACCCGACATGTCGTCCGTGTCGTTGGACGATCTGCGGGGCAAGAAAGTGGTCTTGAATATTTTCCCGAGCATTGATACAGGCGTGTGCGCCACCTCCGTGCGAGAGTTCAACAAACGGGCGGCCTCCAAAGACAATGTGACGGTGGTGTGCCTTTCGCTTGACTTGCCGTTTGCGCAGAAGCGTTTTTGTGGTGCCGAGGGGATAAACAGTGTGGTGGTAGCCAGTGGCTTCCGCGATGGCGGTGGCTTTGGTAGTGACTATGGCGTGCGAATAGCAGCAGGTGCATTTGAAGGACTCTATGCACGCGCCATCGTGGTGTTGGATGAGGCCGGCAAGGTGCTGCACACCGAGATGGTGCCCGAAATAGGCCAGGAGCCCAACTACGACGCTGCTTGGCAGGTGCTCTGAGCGCTCAGTAAATACACGTAATTGAAACCGAAGTTAGTCGCTTCGGTTTTTTATTGACCTTCCTTTGCCGTATTTTGGTCGAAACGAACCACACGATGAAAGAGTCATACGAACGCCTGATCAAAGGCAATGAGAAATGGGTAGCTGACAAACTGAGGATGGATCCGCATTATTTTGACAGCATGGCCAAAGGGCAAACCCCGGCCTTTCTTTGGATTGGGTGCTCAGATAGTCGAGTGCCTGAAAGTGAAATCACGGGAGCCCAGCCGGGCGAAATCTTCGTGCATCGGAACATCGCCAATCAGGTGGTGCATTCAGATACCAACATGCTGAGCGTACTCCAATATGCCGTGGAGTATTTGCACGTGAAGCACGTGATCGTGTGTGGGCATTATGGCTGTGGCGGTGTGATAGCGGCCATGAGCAACAAGCACGTGGGTTTGATCGGACGCTGGTTGGCCTACATCAAGGACATCTACAACGACCATGCGGACACGCTTGAAATAATGACGCCGGCAGAACGAGAAATGCGCATGGTAGAACTCAACGTGATCGAGCAGGTGCACAACTTGGCCAAAACGTCGATAGTGCAGAAGGCGTGGATGAATCGTGAATTGGAAATACATGGCTGGGTTTATTCGCTCAAGGATGGAAAAATCGTGGATCTCGCCTGCAAATACACGAACATTGACCAGCTAGAGCCGATATATCGGTTTCAGGGGTTGTGAGTATGTCCACGGAGGAAAGACCACTGCTGACTGTGACAGATTTTGCGTAATACCAACTCTCTTGTATCAACCCAAAAAATAAAAGGGAGATCTAATGACCTCCCCTTTAAACTAACCTAAAGGAAATCAACCAGTAAGAATCTTTTTATCAGTGGATTCCGGTGTTATTTCCAACCACCTCCAAGTGCCCGGTATATGTTCACGCGAGCATTCATTTGCTTCATTTTCAAATCAATCAATTCAAACCGTGCCTCGAGTGCCTCGCGTTGGGTGAGGAGCACTTCCATGTAGTCAGCCCGTGCCGATTTGAAGAGATTGCCTGAAATATCCACCGAATAGGTCAGGGCATTCACCTGCTGCGATTTGAGGGCATAGCTTTTCGATAAATTGTCGATTTTGGTCGCTTCGTTTACCACTTCTAGGTAGGCATTCAAGATGGTTCGTTCATAGTCGTAGACCAATTGTATCTGCCGCGCATTAGCACTGGCATACACAGCCTTGATTGCATTTCGGTTGACCAGCGGTGCGGTGAGTTCGCCCGCTAGCGAATAGATCATTGACTCTGGCGCCATGATGAGGTAAGCTGGGTTGAATGCCTGAAATCCAATGCCCGAAGTGATGCGAAAGGACGGATAGAAATTGGCTCTTGCTGATTTGATATCAAGGTCGGCTGCCAGTAGTTCCATTTCGGCACGACGAATATCCGGACGATTTTGCAGAAGGTCAGATGGCACACCGGCAAAGATGGAATCGGTGGATAATGATTCGAAGATGGATGCATCGCGCAGTACAGGCTTGGGATAGCGGCCCAGTAAGAAATGAAGTTTGTTTTCTTTTTCGATTATTTCTTGCAACACGTCAAACTCCATGCTCTTAATGCCCATCACTTGCGCTTCGAACCGCTGCACGGCCAACTCGGTCACACGAGCGGCTGTTTTTTGCATCTTCACAATTTCCAGCGCTTGTGACTGTACCACAATATTTTGACGGATAATGGCCAGTTCATTGTCTAGCGCCAACAGTTCGTAATATGTTCGAGCGATTTCGGCCACTAGATTGGTCACCAAAAAGTTTTTGCCTTCCACTGACGACAAGTAGCGCATCATGGCTGCCTTCTTTGAGTTGCGGAGTTTCTTCCACACGTCCACTTCCCAACTGGCAAATACGCCCACATAATAGTCGGGTAGGGGTTCGGGAAATTCTTCATCGGGTCGAATCTCCAAGCTTTCTTCCACGGCTCCTGCGCGCGTATATCTTCCTGGTTTTTCAAAGCCAGCTCCTGCACCCACATCCACCATGGGTAGGTATTCGCCTTTGCGCAGTTTTACTTCAGCTTGCGCAATGTTCATTTCTTGCAAGAAGATATTCAATTCCTGATTTCGGCTCAGGGCGGTATCTACTAGGGAAATGAGTTGAGGATCTGAGAAGAAGGCTTTCCAGTCCAAATCACCCGAATTGGTCACTGGTTCCGATTCGGTAAACCTTTCGGGCACTGTCTTGTCGGGCGATTTCTGTATCAGTTTGGGCGTGCAGCCTATCAATGCCATCACAATAAATGTGTAGCCAGCTAACCCCTGAATATATCCGGTATTTGATTTCATGTTATGAATTATTGATTGTTGCCGAGCTCCTTGTTTTTCTCATCGCGTATTTGCCGCAGCATTTGATCACGGTCTTCCATCACTTGCACATATTCTTCAGAGAATGGCTCTTCTTTTTCTCCTTTGATCAACTTTCGGCCATCGGCCAAGTGTGCGAAGATGTAATACAGCCCCGGAATGATGATCACGCCGAACACCGTGCCGAAGAGCATGCCACCTAAAGCTGATGCCCCAATGGTGAGATTGCCCACTGCTCCGGCACCTGTTGAAAGCACCAGAGGAATAAGACCGGCAATAAAGGCAAAGGAGGTCATCAAAATAGGGCGAAACCGTACCTTGGCTCCTTCTATGGCGGCTTCATAGATCGTGGCGCCTTGGGCTCGTTTCTGCACGGCGAATTCCACAATCAACACGGCATTTTTGCCCAAAAGACCTACAAGCATGATGAGCCCCACTTGAGCATACACATCGTTGGCTAATCCGAGTGTTTTGAGCAATAAGAATGATCCAAAAACACCCACTGGCAAGGAGAGTATCACGGCAAGGGGCAGCAAGAAACTTTCGTATTGCCCGGCCAGCACCAAATACACGAAGATGAGTACGATGATGAATATGACCAGGGCTTCATTCCCGCGGCGCGATTCGTCGTATGACAAATCTTCGAAGGCAATATCATATCCTCTGGGCAAGGTGGTTTCGGCTACTTCGCGAATGGCCGCTATAGCATCGCCGGTGGTGAATCCTTCAGCCGGAAGCCCACGAATGGAGGCAGAATTGTACAAGTTGAACCGGGTGATTTCATTGGGGCCTTGGCGTTTTTTCAATGTCATAAACGACGAGTAGGGTACCATTTCACCTTTTTCATTTTTCACGAAAAGATTACTGAGGTCTGACGGATAGCGACGAAACTCGGGCCCTGCTTGCACATATACTTTGAAGAAATTGCCAAACCGAATGAAGCCTTGCTCATAGGTGCTGCCAATGAGTATGTTCAAGTTTTCCATGGCCTTGCCAATAGACACGCCTTTTTGCATGGCCACTTTGTTGTCTATGACCAGTTCGTACTGCGGATAATTGGCGGCAAAAAAAGTAAACAGTCCTGTGATCTCTTTTCGCTCGCGCAAGGCGTTCATAAACTCGGTATTAATCCGGTCAAACTCTTGATAGTCGGTGGAGTTGGTCTTGTCGAGCATACGCAGCGAAAAACCGCCGGAGGTACCAAAGCCGGGCACTGCCGGTGGCTCGAAAAACTCAACAACCGCGCCCATATTGTGGGTGCGCTCCTCTAGTTCTTCCATTATTTCATGCACCGATTGATGTCTGTCAGACCAATTTTTCAGGTTTATCAAACATGTTCCTGCATTTGATCCTCGACCCTCTGTCATTATTTCGAATCCGGCCAAGGCAGATACCGATTCGATTCCGTCTATATCGGCACATATTTTTTGCAGCTCCAAGGCCAGTTCGTTGGTGCGCTCAAGCGTGGCACCCGGAGGTGTTTGAAGAATGGCATAGATGGTGCCTTGGTCTTCGTTGGGGATGAATCCACTCGGCAATGTTTTGGTTTGGATAAAAATGCCCGCAGCGAAAAGGAAGAGCACACTCCACGTCACTACTTTTCTATTGACAATACGCTTGAGAAGCCACACATATTTGCCAGTAAGGCTTTCGAAACTTCTGTTGAACAGGTGAAGGCCTGAATACAACCACGATTTCTTTTTATGCTTGCCGTGCGTATTTTTCAAGAGCATGGCGCACAATACGGGCGTGAGTGTAAGAGCTACTATGGCCGACAGGAAAATAGAACTGGCCATAGTAATGGAGAACTGCCGATAGAAAGTGCCCACAGGCCCGGTCATAAACGCAATAGGCACAAAGACCGAAATCATGACTAAAGTGATGGCGATAATGGCTCCACTGATTTCGCCCATCACGGCCTTCACCGCATGATAGGGCGACAGGTCTTTTTCCTCCATCTTGGCGTGCACAGCCTCCACCACCACGATGGCATCATCCACCACGATACCAATGGCCAAAACGAGTGCGAAAAGGGTGATCAGGTTGATTGAAAGCCCAAACATTTGGAGCACGAAAAAGGCACCTATCAACGACACGGGCACGGCAATGATAGGGATGAGTGTAGAGCGCCAGTCGCCCAAGAAGAGGAACACTACCAAGGCAACTAGGATGAACGCATCGCGAAGGGTATGTTGCACTTGCTCAACGGAGGCGTCTAAGAAATTGGAAACATCATAGCTGATTTTATAATCCATGCCCGGCGGAAATTCTTTTTTCATTATTTCCAATTGGGCCTTCACTTCATCAATTACATCAGAGGCATTGCTCCCTACATTCTGCTTGAGCACGATGGCCGCTGACGGATAGCCGTCAAGATTGGAGTAGATATCAAAAAATTCACTACCCAGATCTACCTTGGCTATATCTTTCATATAGATGATCTGACCGTCTTCGTTGGCTCGGATGATTATATTTTCATACTGCTCGGGCTTGTTGTACCGGTCGGTATAGGCCAATACATATTCGAGTGATTGGGCTTCTATACCCGAACTGCTGCCCAATCGGCCGGGGCGGGCGATGATACTTTGCTCGAGCATCGATTCCATCACTTCCTCTGCTGATATATTGTAGGCTCTCATGCGGTCAGGATTGAGCCACACCCGCATGGCAAAAATGCGGCTACCCAATATTTGCGCACGAGCAATGCCGTTGATCCGTTGTATTTCCGGAATAATGTTCACCCACGCATAGTTGTAGAGAAATTTCTCGTCGGCATTTTCATCTGTGCTGTACAGGTTTACATACATAAGCATACTTGGCTGAATAGGCGTGATGATCACCCCTTCGCGCTGCACCAGTGGGGGCAATAGCGGCATTACCTGATCTACCCGTGTTTTTACCTGCACTACAGCCAGGTTTGGGTCTGTACCGGGCTCGAAAATGACACGAATGGTGGCCTCACCAGCGCTTGTGGCATCTGACGAAATGTAGCGCATTCCCTGCACGCCGTTGATTGAGCGCTCCAAGGGTATAAGGGTGGAATTGACCAACACCTCGGCGCTAGCACCCGGGTAGTGAATGAATATGTTGACAGTGGTGGGCGCTATTTCAGGAAATTGTGAAATAGGCAAGGTCTTGATAGCAAGTGACCCTACGAAAAGCAATACCACCGAAATGACTATGGCTAATACAGGCCGATAAATTATTCTGCTGAACATCATGGCTTTTACTTTTTTAGATTGAATTATTCGGCTTTGATGAGCAGTTGACTGAACGCCGCTTCAGGTGTGAGATGCTCCGGTTCAATACGGTCACCATTTTTTATTTTTCTCAGGCCTTCAAGCAATATTTTGTCATTAGCGGCAAGACCTGACTTTACCTCAAAAACATGGGGCAGCTCGGCTCCAATTTTGATTTCGCGCATGTTGAGCGTGTTGTTTTCACCTAGCACAAAGACATACTTCTTATCTAGAATTTCGAAGGTCGCTTTTTGCGGTATCAATAGGGCATTTTTGAGGGGTGTTTCAATAAGGATATTGCCTGTTTCTCCATGCCTAAGTAGTCCGGTCGGATTTGGAAATGTAGCCCGAAAAGCAATGTTCCCTGTTTCCGGATTGAAGTCGGCTTCAAGTGCAGTCACCTTACCTGCCTGTGAAAAGAGTTTGTTGTTGGCCATGCGTAAGCGCACATTGATCACACTGTCTTTCTTGACCTTTCCATGATAATCTAAATATTCAGCTTCCGGTACGTTGAAGTACACCCATACTTGATGGTTGTCTGATAACGTAGTTAGCAGCTCGCCCTCTTCAACTAAACTACCCAGTCGCACTTGAAAATAGTCCATTATGCCTGTGAACGGCGCATACACTTTGGTGAAGTCTAGATGCACCTGCGCCAGTGCCAATTCTGCTTTGGCTTTTTCGTACCGCGCTTCGGCCAGTGCCAATTCGCTTGGTGCTACCACGTTGCTATCTGCCAGCCGTTTGGTGTTTTCATATTCTATTTTGGCATAATTGGCCTCTGCTTGTGCCTTTTTCATTTCGGCGTTGTAGATGTTGGGCATGATCTGAAACATCAGTTGGCCCTTGCGTACCGTTTGGCCTTCGTCTACATAGATATTTTGCACATAGCCAGTTTCGAGGGCACGCACTTCGATGTGCTGATATGCCCTGATCTGACAGACATACTCGCGGGTTACCGTGGTGTCTTTGAGAAGGGGGGATGTGATAGGTAAATGGAGCAATTCCTTTTGATGCACATCATGTGATGAGCAACCAATGAGGAGGATAGCTGTAACGATGGTCAGCAAGTAGCTTGCGTGATGAGACGGCCTTGCGGGCAGGCTTGCTTTAAGCGCTGTGAAGCCGAGGTGCTTGATTAAAAATGACATACTTTTTTAGTTGATTCCGGCACTAAACTCAGACCTGAATCTGAACGAAATCTGAATTCGAAAAAAAAATGCAATTTTTCTATTTAGGCAGGCGCAGCTCCATACGATGGACGCCCTGTTGCTCGCTATAAATTACCTCTATACGGTACAGTTCGCAGATGCGCTTCACGAGCGAAAGACCCAGTCCGGACGATTCTGAAGAGGTAGAGTCCTTCTTGAATCGTTGAAAATAAACGGAGGGCTCATGCTGCAGCGGGTTGCCGGTGTTTTCTATGACCAATTGGTGGTCAGCCAGTCGCACGGAGAGGGTGCCATTGGGCTTGTTGTGCTTGATGGCGTTGCTGAGCAGATTATTCAGCAAAATGTTTGCTAACTCGTTATTCATCCGAATTATGGGGTCCGCTAAGTAGGCTACCCGTAGTTCAATGCCTTTGAGCAGCAACAATTCATCAAAATCTTCAATTTTGGTCACTAGGAGCTTTTGTAAGTGAATATCTGCTTCGTCCTGAAACTGATGATTGTCTAGTTTGGTGAGCAGCGAAAGCCCCGTTTTCAGTTTAGATAATCGGTTGACAGACTCGTTGATCTTACCCAATTCCTCCAATTGTTCTTTGGTCATAGCCGGGTCTTGGAGCAGTATTTCCAATTTCGTTTTGATGATGGCCAATGGGGTTTGTATCTCATGGCTGGCATTTTCGGTGAACTCTTTCAGTACAGTGTACTCCCGCTGGCTTTGCTCCAGCATTTTATCCACGATTTCATTGAGCTCGTCAAATTCCCGAATGTTGGTTTTCTTAAAGTCTATGCGGCTCGGTCTGCCGATTTTGAATTCACTCAGCTTCGCCAGTGTGTCCAAAAAAGGCTTCCAGAGTTTCCGTGAGATCTGCCAGTTTACGAACGTCAGACTCAAAATAAGTCCAATGGTCAACAGCAGGACGAATTCGCCCATGCCTCGCACCATGTCCTCGGTAGGCAGCAATGATTTGGTGATGGTGATGGCGTAGTTTTCTCCATTGAGTTTGTCGGAAAAAATCAACTGCCTGAAGGGGAGCTCTTTCTTTTCATAATCGTCCCACATTACCGTGTCGCGCAGGGTGGGTGCAAGTTGCCAGTGTGCGGGTATGGCTTCTACTTCCACCCGATCGCCTATGTTCAGATAAAAAACCTCCTGTATATTATCGTACGTGTGCCATTCGTAGAGAAATTGCTCTCGGTCTGCGAAAAGTTTTTCGTTGAATTCCTTGTTTATGATGCCCCGGATCAACTGATAGCCCGAAATGCCACTTACGATCAAGATAATGATGATGGAAATAGAATGATACAGGTTTGTGCGCCTTAGCAGCTTCATAACAACCCAAATTTATATCCCACACCGTAGATGGTCTGGATGTAGTCTTCGCCTCCGGCGGTCAGTATTTTCTTGCGGAGGTTTTTCAGATGGGCGTAGATAAAGTCAAACGAATCGGCCATGTCCATGTCGTCACCCCACAGATGTTCGGCTATGGCACTTTTGGTGAGCACGCGATTTTTGTTGGAAATGAAATAAACGAGGAGGTCATACTCCTTTTTGGTCAAGCTTACAGGCGTGCCGTTTACGGTTACATGGTGTTCATCCGGTAAAATCGTTATTTTATGAAAGACGATTTCCTTGTGGCCATCGAAATTCCTACGGCGTATCACCGATCGCACACGGGCATTGAGTTCGGAGAGTTCAAAGGGTTTGGTGATGTAATCGTCAGCGCCTATGTCTAACCCGGTGATCTTGTCATCTACCGAATTTCTCGCCGAAATAATGATGATCCCCGAGGGTGACTTGGTGTTTTTTAGTTGCTGCACTATTTTCATTCCATTGCCATCGGGCAGGTTTATATCCACCAGTAGGCAATCGTACGAATAGAGGTGGATTTTCTCCAGTGCCAACCGCAGGTTGTCCACCCATTCACAATGGAAATCTTCGTGATTCAAGTATTTCACGATAGATTCAGCCAAATGAGGTTCGTCCTCAATGAGTAGTAGATTCATTTGCAACCAAAGTAACCTATTGTAGCCCGAATTGCGGGGCGGAGTATTTTGTTCTTTTGAAATCCATTGAAGGAAATATAAAAAAAATGATGTTTTATCCGTTAAATGTTCAAGTGATCGCTTTAGGGTCTATCTTTGAACAAACAAAAAATAAACCATGAGAAAACTAATTTTTGCAGTATCCATTTTGTGTGTAGGTTTCCTTTTTGCCCAGTCGCCCATCGCTCCGGGAGAGTCGCAGTTGAACGCCGGTGTTGGCCTTTCAAGTTGGGGGGTTCCCATTTATGTGGGGGTTGATTTTGGCGTGGCAGAGGATATCAGTGTGGGCGGTAATTTTTCATACCGCAATTATTCGGAGTTCACGTATGATTGGTCATTGATTGTGTTAGGAGTCAATGGTAACTATCACTTTGATAATATCCTTGATTTGCCCAGTGACTGGAACGTGTATGGCGGTTTGACTTTGGGTTACTACATCTGGTCGACTCCTGCAGGATACAATGGTAATCGCGGAAGTGGACTTGGATTAGACGCCCAAATTGGTACGCGCTATTTCTTCTCTGACTCGTTTGGTATTAACCTAGAAGTGGGAGGCGGAACGGCCGCTGGAGGAAAATTGGGTATCACCAAGAAATTCTGACAACAGTAAATTGAAGAAACCAGGCCATTGCTGAGAAGCGATGGCTTTTTTTTATTCATTGCCGGTACTCTCCGATGCAATTTTGGCCGAGAATGTGGTCGTGAAGTTTTTATTCGCAATCTCCAAGATATCCATCATGCCTTCTTTGATGGATCCGGTGCGATCAATGAAGTCTTTGTCCCACACATAAGGCGCCTGACTTTTAGTGGCTTTGTTCATGAAACTCACCACATCCCCGATCGTCACCTTATATTTTCCGTCTTTCAGTTCGATCTCAATAGTGCCTGAGTGCCGTGCCCTAGATACCAGAAAGGGTGCGTCCAAGTAGTTGTAGCCATATTTTTCGAATTCAAAGGTCAAATTGGAAAAGGTGCCTCTGTAGAGTTCCTCATCCACCTTTTGTATGTCAAACACAGAAGACTCATTCGAGACAAACATCATGGCTTTGATGAAATCAGCAATGTCATTATTGTCTGCAAAATATGCTTTTGACCATACCAATTTGTCTGCATTCACCGACCATCCATAGCGATTGGTGGGATTTTCCTTGGGTGGTTTTTGTGCCACCAAGAGGTGAAGCACAAATAAAAAGAGCACTAGAAGTACATTTCTCATGACCGATCGGTTAAGCCGGATGCGATAAAGGTAAGGATTATTTGTGGGAATTGTGGGGAAGTTGGAGAAAGTGAGGGGAGCGGATTTCGACGTGGAATTGGCCTACAAGATTTATTTCGGGTTAATCCTCATTTGCCATTTCAAGGATTATATTTGCCGACCTAATTCAAAAATGGGGGATTAGCTCAGTTGGCTAGAGCGCTTGCATGGCATGCAAGAGGTCATCGGTTCGAATCCGATATTCTCCACCCAAACACAACGACCCTGACGTTAGTCGGGGTTTTGTTTTTGGTGGAAATGAGGATTGAAGATGTTTATTTAGTAAGCACACAAAACAAATCCAGATTTTCATCGTGCTGTGCGCGCAAGAAGTAATCGGCTTGGTTGATGCTTTCCACCAATTCATTATTGCCGGCCTGCAGCTTGTTTCGGTTTCGTCTATTGAGTATTTCGTAGGGTATCCGCAGCATCCAGCCGGGTAGCCGATGCTGCAGGTTCAGCACGTCCCATTTCATGATGCGCTGCACTGATGCACGGTTTTTGGCATGGTATTCCAACACCCGCTCCGATCCGGCGATACCACGCATGTCCACATGAGAGAAATATTTTTTACCATGCTCAGCCAGTTGCTCGGCCGTATACTCACGGGTGTGCCACGGATTGCGCGAAAGGGTCATTTTGATGTTTGGTGTGCTGATTAGCGCCTTTCCGCCGGGCTTTAGGAGTCGCGCTATTTCCTTTAGAAAAAGCTGATCGTTTTTTATATGCTCGATCACCTGAAAACTCACGATCGTGTCAAACTGTGCATCGGGCAGATCGATAGGAGGGAAGGTCGCCTGCCGAAACGTATGATCAGGGTATTTCTCCGATAACCTGTTTATCACTTCAGAAATTTTGTCAAGTGCCAAATAGGACGAAGCGATGGGCGCAAGTAGTTCTACTCCTCGTCCTTCCCCACAGCCCAGTTCCAGCACATCGCCGCTCACAAAGGGTAGCGCTACGTGATAGGCCTTGAGCAATCGCTGATGCAGGGGGTTGTCCGAGGCGATATGGTCAGACGTGATTTCAGTGGTGTAAACTGGCATGCAGAAAAAGTTTCGGCAAAGAAATCAAAAAACAACACATTGATGTTACTTTGGAAATTGCATTTGGGGCAGGTAGTATGAGCAAAAAATCATTTTTAAAGCTTTTGATCGTTGGGTCGTTCCTTTGGGGATTTCAACCCTCATGGGCCATAGACCTCACCAAAATAGACCTCAGCCATCAATATGATCCGGAGGCGCCCGTGCAGGTGCTGCACAGGGTCACGCAAAGTGCGGGCACTATAACCGTTTATCTTCAGATTCAAACCGACAGTGCCTCTGTATGGGTGCGCGAGTTTTTTGTACAGCGGGGTTACGATTCTGCCACAGATCTGCTGTTGGAACCCACCTACACACCCACTGAAGTGACAGCCACCGTATGGAAGGGCACCATCTCTTTTCCGGCACCTTATGAGGAAGATTTGCTCGTGCTACGTTTGGCTAGTGATTTTGAGTTTTATTTTGACATACCCCTCCGAAATGGACGCATGTCGTTCCCTGGCATGGTGCCTCTCAGCAAAGGTCAACCTGTGCTCACGACGTATCTCAGTTCCACCAGTTTGCATTGGAATACCGATAACCAAGTGCAGGTTTCCAGCTACGTGGATAAAGCCGAGCCAGCCGAAGGTCCGATGGAGGAAATGAAGCAATTAGCGCCTATTTTGGCAGAAGACACCTTGTTTTTGATGGTCGACAGTACGTTTCTGAAGGACTATTCCTTCTACTATTTTCGAGAAGACTCTGCCTCAGACAGGGGACTCACGCTGTTCAAAGCACCGCCTTATTACCCCACATTCAGGGTCATTGGCGAGTTGATCGGTCCCATGCGCTACCTCACCACCGATGCAGAGTATCGGGCACTTACCCAATCTACGCGTCCGATTATCACCTTTGATGAATTTTGGATCAATACCTACGGCACGAAATTCCGCGCAAGAAATGCCATACGCAAGTATTTCAGAAGTGTGGAGCACGCCAATAGATATTTCACCTTGTTTAAGGCCGGTTGGAAGACAGACCGGGGAATGATCTACATTATCTACGGCACGCCTATGGAGATGTATCGCACGGATAACCTAGAGCGATGGGTTTATGAAAACGTGACCTACGAATTCATCAAAATTTCCACGCTCTTCGGGCCACATTATGCCCTGCGCAAGGATCCTAAATATGAGAAAGAATGGTACAACCAGGTAGGCCGTTTACGAAAGGGCGACTAGCTCCTAAGTCAACAGAAAATATGATCTATGGTATCCGGGCAGTGATGGAGACGATCCATTCGGGCAAGGATATGGAGAAGGTGTTTGTGCAAAAAGGCCTTACCGGTGAGTTGGTCACCGAATTGAAAACACTGCTCAAAGAAAAGAGCATTCCGTATTCGGCTGTTCCGCCTGAAAAATTGAACTGGTTTACCCGCAAAAATCACCAAGGTGTGGTAGCCTATGTGTCCCCAGTACAGTATTTCCCTTTGGACCAGGTGATTCAGCAGACCTACGAAAAGGGGCAGCAGCCCTTGTTCGTGATGCTGGACGGAGTGACGGACGTACGCAATTTCGGTTCCATTGCCCGAACGGCCGAGTGCTTAGGTGCGCATGGACTGATAATACCCACTGCGGGTAGTGTACAAGTAAATGCCGACGCGGTGAAGACCTCCGCCGGTGCGCTGAACTTCATACCCGTGTGCCGAGAGCCCAACCTTGAGTTGGCTGTGCAGTATTTAAAAAATTCAGGAATAAAAGTGGTGGCTGTGACCGAAAAGGCACAGGCTTCTTTTCATCAATTGGAACTGGTAAATCCGCTTTGCCTCGTAATGGGAGCCGAGGATGTGGGCATTTCATCGGCAGTGCTGAATGCCTGCGACGAAACGGGCATGATCCCTATGCATGGGCAGATTTCATCCCTCAATGTGGGGGCGGCTTGTGCCATGGCATTGTACGAAATCAGTACGCAGCGATCAAAGTAATTTCTCGCCTTTCGTCTTTTTGATCTCCTTGATGTACTTCTGAAATTTAGCCGATCCGTCCTTTTTGCAGACCACCAATACGTCATTGAAGTCGGCGATCAAGAAATCGCTCAATCCGTCAATTACCGCCATTTTGCCGTTGGGCATGTGTATGAAATTGTTGGTGCAGTCGTAAAGCAAAGCTTCTCCCGTCAGCACATTGCCATGTTCGTCTTTGGCACGCAGTTCATGCACGGAACTCCAACTGCCAAGGTCAGACCAACCGAAATCGCCCAATACGACGTGTACGTTCTCGGCTTTTTCCATGATGGCATAGTCTATCGAGATAGATCGGCACTGGGCATAGGCAGATTCCACGTATTTACGCTCTCTCCACGTATGATAGTAGTTGGTTCCTTCGTCAAAGATTTCGGCCAGTTCAGGTTCGTATTTTTCAAATGCCTCTATGATAGCCGCCACCGACCACACGAAGATGCCGGTGTTCCACACAAATTCGCCACTTTCTACAAATTTCTCCGCCAGTTCCAGTTCGGGCTTTTCTGTAAACGTTTTCACCTTGCGTACATCGCCTTTTCCTTCTAGGTATTGGATGTAGCCATAGCCCGTCTCCGGACGCGTCGGCTTGATGCCGATGGTCACCAATTTGCCTTCTCGGGCCGTTTCGATGGCTTTCTGAATGACTTGAATGAACTTATTTTCTTGAAAAATGGCATGGTCGGCAGGTGCCACGATCATGATGCCGTTGGGGTCTTTTTTCCGAAGCTTATATGCTGCCAAAGCGATGCATGGCGCGGTGTTTTTGCGCATCGGCTCCAGGTAAAACTGGCTCTTTGAATATTTCGGAAACTGCTGCTTTAATATTTTCTCATAGCTCACGTTTGACACTATGAGGTGATTGGTCTTGGGAATGATCGGTTCAAAGCGATCGCATGTCATCTGAAGAAGTGATCGACCTGTGCCAAGTATATCCAGAAATTGTTTCGGACGGGTTTGTCTGCTGTGTGGCCAAAAACGCGTGCCGGTTCCGCCGGCCATCACTACAAGGTGCAGGTTTTTATCCATGAGGTTGATTCGGGTTGTCTGTTTTTGGCTAGGGAGACAAATATAAGAAAACCGCTCACCACAGGGATTCTTAATTAAATCCTTTTGTTGTGTTCACTGTAGCATTTTTTGAGTAATTTTCAAATACAAATCAACCTACCAGTATATGGAGACTTCTGTTGAACTAGAGTTGAGAGACTCCCTGAAAAGGGTTTTCGGATACGATAATTTTCGTGGCAATCAAGAGCGCATCATCCAAAATATCATGGATGGGCAGAATACGTTCGTCATTATGCCCACAGGCGCGGGCAAATCGCTCTGCTATCAGCTACCGGCCATCATTCAAGAAGGCACAGCCATTATCATCTCTCCGCTCATTGCGCTGATGAAAAATCAGGTGGATCAGTTGAACGCTTTTGGCATCAACGCTCAGTTTCTGAACTCCACTTTGTCAAAGACGGAAAGCAACCGAGTAAAAAAGGATACACTCTCAGGGCTGACTAAGCTGCTTTATGTGGCACCCGAATCCCTCACTAAGGAAGACAACATCAAATTTCTTTCACAAGTAAAAATTTCATTTGCTGCCATAGACGAAGCACACTGTATTTCCGAATGGGGCCATGACTTCCGACCGGAGTACCGACGCATTCGGTCGATTTTGGGGCATTTGGGCAACATTCCCGTGATTGCCCTCACGGCTACAGCCACACCCAAAGTGCAGCTTGATATTCAGAAGAACTTGGACATGGACGATGCACAATTGTTCAAATCTTCATTTAATAGGGAGAATCTTTACTACGAAGTGCGCCAAAAGCAGGAGGCAAAAAAACATTTGATCCGGTACATCAAAGAGCGCAAGGGCCAATCGGGCATTGTGTATTGCCTCAGCCGAAAAAAGGTGGAGGAAATAGCAGAATTTCTGCGCGTGAATGACATCAAAGCGGCTCCTTACCATGCCGGAATGGAAGCCAAGGAGCGTATGAACAATCAGGATGCGTTTCTCAATGAAGATGTGGATGTGATAGTGGCCACCATCGCCTTTGGTATGGGTATCGACAAACCCGACGTGCGCTTTGTCATTCATTACGATGCGCCCAAGTCCATCGAAGGGTATTATCAGGAAACCGGTCGTGCCGGTCGGGATGGCATTCAGAGTAATTGCCTGATGTTTTACTCGTACAATGACATCTTGAAGTTGGAGAAATTCAACAAAGACAAAGCCGTATCTGAGCGAGAGAATGCTAAATTTTTGCTGGAAGAAATGGCCTCCTACGCCGAGTCATCCGTGTGCCGACGCAAGCAACTCTTGCATTATTTCGGGGAGGAGTGGAAATCGAACCACTGTGGCATGTGTGACAATTGCCTCCATCCGAAGGAGAAATTTGATGGTGAGGCTTTGGTGACATTGGCCATTCGAGCTGTGAAGGAAACCAACGAGCGGTTTGACATCAATCACTTGGCGCATGTGCTCTCCGGAAAGGCCAGCCAACATGTGAAGAGCTACGATCATAACAAGCTGGACATTTTCGCCAAAGGCAAAGACCACAACGAAAATTTCTGGAAGTCCATCATTCGGCAGACCCTGCTCAATGAATTTATCGCCAAAGACATTGAAAATCCAGGCGTATTTATACTTACAGACAAAGGACGGAAATACCTCGAAGACCCCTATCCGGTTGAGCTCACCAAAGACCATGAGTTCACGACTGATGGCGAGGAGGAAGAGTTTGAAACGCCGGTGATCAACACCAAGGCCTATGACAAAGTGCTCTTCGACATGCTCAAGGTGCTTCGCAAAACGGTGGCGCGTGACAAAGGACTGCCTCCGTACGTTATTTTCCAAGACCCGTCGCTAGAGGAAATGGCCACCATGTATCCTACGTCCATCGATGACTTGAAGCAAATCGTGGGCGTGGGTGAGAGTAAGGCAAAGAAATTTGGCAAGGAATTCATCAAGCTGATCGAGGATTATGTGGAGGAGCATGACATCATCACGGCATCTGACGTGCTGGTGAAAACCTCCGGCGTGAAGTCAAAAAATAAGATTTTTATTATTTCTCAGATAGACCGCAAGATTGATTTTGAAGAAATAGCCGAGAGCAAAAGCATGACCTACGAGCAGCTTATCGAAGAAGTGGAGAATATCTGCTTTGCAGGCACCAAGCTAAACATCGATTATTACATCGATCAATTGATGGACGAAGAGCGTCAGGAAGAGATATACGACTACTTCATGAATGCCGAATCGGACAGTCTGGAGGCGGCCTTGGACGAACTGGATGCCGATTTTTCTGAGGATGAAATCCGCCTGATGCGAATAAAATTTATGTCAGAGTATGCGCATTGATGTTTGAGAATCATTTTTGCGATCTAATCACCACACATTCATGAATGTACTCATTTTAGGATCGGGCGGACGCGAACATGCCTTGGCTTGGAAGATAAGACAGAGCCCTTTGTGCACCAAGGTGTACATAGCCCCCGGTAATGGCGGCACAGCCGAAGTGGGTATCAATCTGCCCATTTTGCTCAGCAATCATGACGAAATCAAGCTGGCTGTGGTGCAATATCAGATTGACATGGTAGTGATCGGGCCGGAAGACCCGCTGGTGAATGGACTGGCAGATGACCTGCGAAAGGATCCTGACTTAGCCGGTTTGAAAGTCATCGGTCCTGGACGCGATGGCGCCCGACTGGAAGGCAGCAAGGAGTTTTCCAAGCGATTTATGGAAAAATACGGCATTCCCACGGCAGGTGCTCGTGTTTTCCACGCCGGAAATTTTGACGAAGGCTTGGACTATCTCGATAAGTTGGATCCACCGTATGTATTGAAAGCGGATGGACTGGCGGCCGGCAAGGGCGTGATCATCACCTCAGATGTGAATGATGCCAAAGTGGCCTTGCACGAACTCATCAACGAAAAACAATTCGGTGAGGCCAGCAGCCACGTGCTCATCGAGCAATTTCTCCTTGGCATAGAGGTTTCCTTTTTTGTGCTTACCGATGGCGAAACGTACCGCATTCTGCCCGAAGCAAAGGATTACAAACGAATAGGCGAAAAGGACCAAGGGCCGAATACAGGCGGAATGGGCGCCATATCGCCGGTGATATTTGCCGACAGGATATTCAAGGAAAAGGTGCAGCAGCGCATTATCACGCCCACCATCGAGGGGCTCAAAAAGGAAGGCATCCATTATACCGGTTTTATTTTCTTCGGACTGATCAATGTGAAAGGTGAGCCTTATGTGATCGAGTACAATGCCCGACTGGGCGATCCGGAAACGCAAGCTATTTTGCCTCGCATAAAAACGGATTTCCTGGAATTACTCAACGCCACGGCCAACAAAACGCTCATCGATACCGAGATAGAGTATGAACGCTACACCACCAACACAGTGGTGTGCGTGAGTGAGGGTTATCCCGGCGAATATCAGAAGGGGATCGCCATCACCAATGCCAAACCGCGCGGAGTGCTCACCTTTCATGCAGGTACCAAGCTACGCGGCGATGCGCTGGTGACAAACGGCGGACGCGTGCTTGCGGTGACCGGGCTTGGAAAAAATCTTGGCGAGGCGATTAGCAAAAGCCAAAAGGCCGCCGAGGAAGTGATGTATGCAGGCAAATATTACCGCACGGATATCGGCATGGATCTCAAAGAATTGGGGCAATGAAACTATCAACGGATCAGTATATTTGAAACCAAACTAGAAGCTATGGGCTGTGCAAGTTGTAGCACCGATGGAAACGTAAAGGGTTGTAATAACAACGGACATTGTGCCACAGGAGGCTGCAATAAGCTCAATGTGTTCGATTGGCTATCAAATATGGAGCCCTCTCCGGCAGATAGGTTTGATATCATGGAGGTACGTTTCAAAAATGGACGCAAGGAGTTTTTTAGAAACGAACCAGGCCTAGAGGTCGTGACCGGCGATCCGGTGGTGGTGGATGTGCCTAGCGGGCACCACATCGGGTACGTATCGCTCATGGGTGAGCTGGTGCGCTTGCAGATCAAGAAAAAGAAGATTGACGAAAAGGATATCCGAGGCATTTATCGATTGGCGTCAAGCAAGGATTTGGAGAAATACGAACGCTTGCGAAGCAAAGAGCAAAGCATGATGTATCGTACCCGCGAAATCATCCAATCGCTCAAACTGGAAATGAAGCTGACGGACGTGGAGTATCAGGCCGACAGTACAAAAGCCACGTTTTATTATTCTGCCGAAGATCGGGTGGACTTCAGGGAACTCATCAGGCAGTTGGCCTCTGAGTTTCACATTCGTGTAGAAATGCGCCAAATAAGTGCCCGTCAGGAGGCAGGACGCATAGGAGGTATCGGTTCGTGCGGACGTGAGTTGTGCTGTTCCACGTGGTTGAGCGATTTCAAAACGGTGAATACCAATGCAGCACGGTACCAAAATTTGTCGCTGAATCCCGTCAAACTCTCCGGCCAATGCGGCCGGCTGAAGTGTTGCTTAAATTATGAATTGGACACGTACAAAGAATCTTTGAAAGACATTCCGACCGTGGAGAAGCCCCTGCAAACCGAAAAGGGGCAGGCCTTTTTACAGAAAACCGACATCTTCCGCAAAATCATGTGGTTTGGCTATGACGATGATCATAACTGGCATGCCGTAGACGTGAATCGGGTGAGGGAAATTTTGGAGTTGAACAAACAAGGTAAAAAACCAGCTAATCTTTTTGATAATGCGCTGTTTGAAGAAGACGAACAGAGCAATGCGCTGAATGCCGACTTGGAAGCGATGGACAGGAAGTTCAACAAGGGCAACAAAAAGAAGAAGAAAAAGAAGCGTAAAAATAAGAATAGGGGGCCGCAGCAAGGGCAATCACCTCAAACCACGACGAACGCATGACCAAACACCTCTTACTCATTCTCGTGACAGCCGTTTTGGTTTTGGCATGTGACCGTCAGCGCGTGTACGAAGATTTCATGGACTTGGAGCAAGAATTCTGGCATCAGGATTCGGTCATGCGTTTTCAGTTTGCCATCTCGGATGCTTCTAAGCCTTATCGACTGATTGCATTGTTCAGAAACAAGCAAGCCTATCCGTATCACAACATGTATTACCGGTACACGCTCAGAGATGCAAAAGATTCCATTTTGCGTCAAGAGTTAAAAGAGATCTTTTTGTTTGATCCCAAAACAGGGAAGCCTAACGGAGGCGGGATAGGCAGCACGTTTGATCACAGCCAGACGGTAGTTGAAAGTCATATGTTCCCGGCCTCTGATGAATATTCGGTGGACATTCAGCAGTATATGCGACTGGATACCTTGCCACATATCCTGTCTGTAGGGTGGAGAGTGGAACGGGCGGGGGAGTAGGATCGAATAGTTAGTCACGTTTAATAGGTATTCTAATTTGACTATCAGTATGCCATTTGATGTATAGTGGCTCACCGGCATCTCGAATAGTTTCCTCACTAACATCTTTACCCGATCCATAATTGATGATTTCAAAGGGATGCTTATTGATATTCAACAATGCCACCAATCTGCTACCTTTTTGTATTTGTCTGCTTATGAAGCGAGTTTGGCCGATAGGAAGAAGTTCCTTTTTATTTGGCCGCAACAGTGTTCGTTTTGAATTGTCTTTCGCATAGCTGGCACGGCCAACATATCGGGTCAAAAAGAAGTATTTTCCATTTGGCATTAGTTCATAAATCGCTAGAGATATGTCCATATCCTGCTTGTTACAAGTGGTAACCAAATCACCACCAAAGGATCCATTAATTGAAAAATCAAAAGAGAATGGCTCAGTCATAAAAACCAACCCATTGCTTGCATCCAGTGTATCAAAAATAATGGAAGGGGTGTAAAATGTATGCTGTACTTCCCTGTCCTTGAAGTCAACAGTAAGTGATGAAAATCCTTTTTTTTGATTTTTATCTGAGAGTTTCAGCGTATCACCCGAAGAGACATTTGACAGAAAGAATGTTAGCGTGTCGGTGTTGATTTTGCTCATGGAAGGGGCATGTCGCCATTCATTGGCACCCATTACCTGAAAGTTAAAGCGGTCTTTTAATAGTTCAGGTTTGGGAGCATTTTTTAAAATATAATTTAGCCAAGCAAAGGCCAAATCATCCATGTTAGTAATTGCTACGGAATCTATCTCATAGTCCATTAGCACGGGTGAGGCTTTTCGCTGACCACCCCAGTGGTCGTATGGTCCCACAACAAAATAATGCTCAGCAGACAGATTGTATTTGGTGTGTAACTTATAATACTGAAGTGCACCTAGTTGGGCACCATCGTAATATCCGGTAGTTGATAGCACGGGGATTTTGATATTAGAATACTCTTCGGGAGAAGGCACAAGAGATTGCCAATAGGCATCATATGAAGGATGATCTAGCCATTTTTGAAATATCGGATTTGATGGACCGGCTAGGGTATCTAACGAACGAAAAGCAATGCCGGAATCAAAGTACTCAAATAGCAACCATCTAGGTAGTGCAGGAAGTTTATAAATATTATCATGGGACCAATGAAGGATATTACCGATAGGCACATTGTTTTCCATGGGCGTATCAAACCCAGGCATCACAGCCACTTGAGGTACGATGGTTTTTAGCGCTGGGTGCGGATTCTTCATCGCTGACCATTGTGAGAAGCCTGTATAACTACCGCCATTCATTCCAACTGAACCGTTGCACCAGGATTGCTTGCTCATCCACTCGATAATGTCATAGATGTCGGAAGATTCGTTTTCATATGGAGCATACTTATCTAGATCACTTCGAATTCCTCGCGCATATGCCACAACCCCCACGTATCCTCTGTTGGCGGATCGCTTTCCCAATATTGCATCACCCACACCTTGATGATAGGTTGTGTAGAATAGAATAGCGGGAAGTGGATCGGTTTGTTTTTTAGCCTGTACGATAATGGCCGAAATAGGCACTCCGCTTTTAGTGGGAATCAACACACTGTCTTGAATAATATAAAGACTATCATGCGTATTAGCTTGTTGGGAAAATGACACCAAGCAAATTAAGATGGAGGAAGTATAAATAAAACGCTTCATAACAATGCCCGTTGGATAAGTAACAAGTTCAATTATAAGGAAAATTTTATAGAGAAGAGTCCAATGGGCAAAGATTACAGCCTGCGCCCAGTTGACTAAAAAACCAATGGCTACCTATCCTTCTTGAACTCCTCAATTTCCTTCAAGAAGGCAATGGATTTCTTTAATTTCTCTGCCCCGAAAAATTTGTCTGTTCGCTGTACCCATTTTTCTGATGTGTTTTTGAGCGAAAATTTTCTAAATAGGTAGATAGATAAGGTCGTGAAGATTGCAACGACACTCAAGTTGATTGTCCAAAAAGTCAGTCCGGCATTTTGCACTAGTTCCTCTGAATACCACCAGGTACAAAAGAAGGGAGTTTGTAAGAGGAGCACCCTGCCTGTCTGAGTGTAGGATGTATAGACCTGCACTAGTTTTTCCTGGGTTTGGGTAATGCTCTCTGCTATATCGATGCTCGTCAATATAATGATGTGCTTGAGGTAAAGCGCCACCGCGAAAACATTGAAAAGCAAAATGGAGCCAATGGAAATTGCAAAGAAAACATTGTCACGACCGTGGTAGAACAGAAAGCCGAGTAGCAACACCCAAAGGATACCGAAAATCATTACGGCAATATGGTTTTTAGTGAAGGATCGAATATGCGATTGGGCTTTGTCAGATCGCAGTGCTTTGAGCTGTTCAAAGTTGATAGACAGCAGTTGATCCAGTTTTTTGTCGTAAGACAACCATTGATTTTTTAATTCCTGTTCGTTCATTGTTCAAGCGTTTAGTTGAGAAAATTTAGTTTTCAATTTGTCCTTGATACGTCCCAGTTTGGTGGCCACATTGCTCTCCGAGATACCGAGCACGTCAGCGATCTCCCTGTGGCTGTTATCATCCAAATACAGCAGCATCAAGGCCTTGTTTAATTCATCCAATTCATCAATGAATTGGTTTAGCAAATGAACATTCTCATCTAATTCCCCCGAATCTTCTTCGGCCGTCAATTCTATCAGATTTTGGGTAAGCGGTGCAGTCGTTTTCTTTTTTCCTTTTCGGTAAAATGAAATGGCTACATTAAGAGCAATGCGGTACATCCAAGTAGATAGCTTGTACCGATCGTCGTATTTTTCAAACGCCCCCCAAAGCTGAATAATGATCTCTTGCACCAGATCTTTGCGATCCTCCGGATCATGACAGTACCCATTGGCCACCTTATAAATGATGCCCTTGTGATCATTTAGTAGGGCTATGAAATCATCGTTGACTTGACCTGGCGACATGCGAATAGTTGAAATAGGTAAAATAGTTCATCTGCCTATTATTCGCAGCAAAGGATGAAATAGCACACGGGGAAAGAAAAATAATTGGTTAAATACCTTATGCGAAATTAGCCGAGTAGGAATTTTGCCATTTGGGAATTGATTTGCCCTGACTGTGCAAAAAAAAAAGCCCACCAAGCGGCGGGCTTTCTTAAGATTCTTTTTAGTTATTACTTTTTGTGACGCGGTGCGTTCATGCGCGTATCATTCGGAATTGTACCAAGCGCACCCTCTACTGAGATCTTGGTATTTTTCAAATCCTCATCTACCCAAATCCAGTGATCGCCCTCGGGGTATAACTCTTCGTCATAGATCCAATATTCCAACGGACCGGAAAACTTCACCTGAACATGATCATCGGAAACCTCCTTCACGGAAATGCTTGTTCCATCTTCGGCATTATAATCCAGTCCGACCCATTGATAAGGGCTAGGCCACTCGTTATATGTGGAGCCGGCAGGCAAATCGAAATAGAAATAAAACGTGGAGATGCGCGATGAAGCACTATAGCTAACCCGTTGTTCGGTTGAAAATATAATAAAAAAAGATTGCGCATGTATTTGATA